>Ga0210096_1000001_pt1 | contig 268134 bp, 241 predicted proteins | sample China_Galinas_PW_4_FD_184864 | JGI IMG/M metagenome (GOLD analysis project Ga0210096, IMG submission 184864) | Wetland microbial communities from San Francisco Bay, California, USA, that impact long-term carbon sequestration - China_Galinas_PWA_D2... | ecosystem: Environmental > Aquatic >...
CCCGTCGCCACAGGCCACCGCGGTACAGTCCGCATCACAGGTGGCCGATTCGCCGGCATCGTCGCAGGCCTCGCCCGCGGTCGCATTGACGATCCCGTCACCGCAGACCGCCGCGGTGCAATCCACATTACAGGTGGCCGATTCACCCGCATCGTCACAGGCCTCGCCCGCGGTCACATTGACGATCCCGTCGCCACAGGCCACCGCGGTACAGTCCGCATCACAGGTGGCCGATTCACCCGCATCGTCGCAGGCCTCGCCCGCGGTCGCATTGACGATCCCGTCACCGCAGGCCGCCGCGGTGCAATCCGCATTACAGGTGGCCGATTCACCCGCATCGTCGCAGGCCTCGCCCGCGGTTACATTGACGAACCCGTCACCGCAGACCGCCGCGGTACAGTCCGCATCACAGGTGGCCGATTCACCCGCATCGTCACAGGCCTCGCCCGCTGTCACATTGGTGACCCCGTCGCCACAGGCCACCGCGGTACAGTCCGCATCACAGGTGGCCGATTCGCCGGCATCGTCGCAGGCCTCGCCCGCGGTCGCATTGACGATCCCGTCGCCACAGGCCGCCGTGGTGCAATCCGCATTACAGGTGGCCGACTCGCCGGCATCGTCGCAAGGCTCGCCCGGCTGCACGATGCCGTCGCCGCAGACGAGAATCAGCTCACTCCCGCCGTCACGCACCGGCCAGACATTATTGGGGCCATAAGTCTTGTATTCCCAGTACTGAACACCTCCATTGAAGGCAAAGTTAAATGCGTACAGCGGGTCCACGGTATCGGTACCTGTCCAGTACTGGGAACCGTAGAGGCTACTCTGTATATTCGAGAACAGGTCATAGTTGGAATTATGCGTCGTTGCTATTGACTGCTCGGCGACGCCGCCCAGCACGTTGTAGAACAGGTTGCCCATCTCGCTGCCGGTACAGTTGTCGCCCCAGTAATTACCGCCGGTTTCCAGTTCACAACTGGAATCGGGCTGCGGAGCAAGCGGCAGACGCCAGCCGCTCACCCCGATGACACTCATACCGGCCACCCAGCTGCTGGCCGCAGACCAGTACGTGCCCGTCCCGAAGTAATTGGCATTCTGCAGCCAGGTCAGGTCCGCCACGTCATCGTAATAGGCCTGGTAGTCCGTGCCACCCGGGGTAGCCGGCAGGACGCCGGTCAGCCCCGCCTTGCCGGGAAATGGCGCGCAGGCTAGAAAAATAATAAACAGACAGGAAAGAAACGCCCGGGCCTGCAGGACAGCCCGTCGGAAAGTCGCGTGCTGTGTCTTGTTATTCATTACCAAGTCCTTTTGACCCCCGGCAGACAATTACCCTGCTGTTATCTGCATGGCCAACAAGCTATTCCGAATAACTAATTCATCATTAATATTTACTTACAACGACAACATAATAAGAATGCAAGGATTATGCTACCCGATGCATAAAGATCTTTAAGCAACAAAAGCCATGCACCGACCGGTAATATTCACTTGCTATTGAGCAAGCCCCCTCTCTTTTATTCTAATCAGGGAGCTGAACTTACGAAATAATGCAAAAGTATATATATGAATCGGTTATAACCTTTTGATATGCGTCAAGTGATATCAATATTTATCCACATCAGAACAATGAAATGTGGAAAGATTGAAGAGGGTTATTGTGGAAACAACCCTTGGTTAATTCCCGGATCAGGAATCAAGCCAACCTGACTTCAACACCTCACGGCCCGTTCTGGGCCTGCTGCAGGATCCACAGCACGTCGGCGGTGTCGATCACACCGTTGGAAGCCCCTGTTGTCACCACGTCGCCGTGGGCTTTCGCCAGCGGGGTCTGGGTTTCCAGCCCCAGCGCCATGCGCTGCGCCACCAGGTAATCCGCCCCGTTGACCAGCCCGTCGTAGACGTTCAACGGCGCCAGGTCGCCGTCCGCTGGTGGATACGTGCCGTCGTCCACGGTGGGATTCGTACCTGCACTGACCTCGACACCGTCCCCGAAGCCGTCCCCATCACTATCCCGCAGGGTTGGGTCAGTACCATGGGTGGTCACCTCTACTCCGTCGTCGAGACCGTCTCCGTCCGTGTCCGGGTCGTTCGGGTCGGTGCCGGTGTCGTTTTCGTCCACGTAGATGCCCGTATTGGTCTCCACCGCATCCGGCAACCCGTCACCGTCCGCATCGGCCGCCAGCGGCAACGCCACACTCGCCGTCGGCAAGGTGCTCTGGCTGATCGGGGTCGGCTCATCAGTGACGCCGGTACCAAAGCCATATGCCTCCATCCCCGAGACCGTGAAGTCATAACCGGTACTGTCGACCGGATACTTGGCGTAGAACGTCGTCGTCTCCTCCTGATAGGCCTGGCTGCCGGCCACCGGGTTGATGACATTACTGGTGCCGGCCTCGTACGCCGTCACCACACCATCGTTGCCCAGTGCCACCGGATCGAGCGCGTTGCCGCTCACCGTGACGAATACCCCGCCCGCCACGATGTTGCTGTTGTCAGTGTCAAAGCTCCGGACCGCGCTGGTGCTGCCACCCCCGACACCGCCACCACCAAAGGCGTCGATGGCCTTCACCCGCCAGTAGTAGGTGATGAGATCCTGCAGGCCCACGCTCTCGTCCACGAAATAGTAGCTGACCGGGATCTCCTCGATCTTGAAATCAATGGTGTCGAAATTCGGATCGGTACTGATCTCCAGCGTGTAGGTGATCAAATCGCCTTCCGGGTCCGTGCTCGGTTCCCAGTCAAAGAATTCCGTCGTCGGGATGGTGGCGCCATCCCCCGGCGAGAGCAGCACCGGTGGGGACGGGCCATCGTTGTCTTGTATATTCACGTACACTACCGAGCGCCGGATCGGCGAGATCACCCCACTGATATCCTGCACCGTGTAGAACACCTCGTTCTTGCCGGAACCGGAAACCTCGTCGGCACTGAACTGGGTGAAGTACACGTTCCAGTGATTGAACGGTTCGGCCCCGCCCGAGGGCGGATTGAGGGCGTCTTTGATCAGCACCGGGTTCTTCTGCACGCTCAGCCCCGTCGGCGTGTACGAGGTATCCGGCACCCGCACCTCGATCCAGGCCGCACTCACCTGCCCGCCGTTATTTGCCGCATCCAGCGTCATCGGCGCCACCGTCACCCCCGCCGGCAGGAACACCGTGTCGGTCACATCCACGATGTCCGCCGGAAAATCGCTCGCGTTGGTGCCGAAGTTCGGACCCACCCCCAGGAACAGGCCCCGCGAGTACTCGCCGTCCGCCCCGGCCACGTCCGGAAAATCATTGTTCGGCGCCGGGTCCGCCGGATTAAAGTTACCGGTATCCGCCAGCAGCGGGTGCTGCGCCGCCAAGTCCTTAAAGACCGGGTCCAGGGTTGTGCTGTCGCTCCGGCGGGTGAACAACTCCGTCAGCTCCGTGGCGTACTCAAAGGCATCCGTGATCGATGCCCCCCGGCCCGCCTCCTTCATGAACTCCTCCAGAAAGAACTCGCCCACCCGCACCCCGTCGTTCTCCTCCGTCCCGCGGAACGACTCCTCGATCCAGGCGCTGCTGATCGCCACCCGGTCCACGCCCTCGGACGACGTCGCGATGGCGTTCAGGAAGCTACCCGCGTAGCACATGCCCAGCACCGCCACCGTCGGCTTGGTCTCGGCGCCACTATTCAGCACTGCCGGGTTCTCCATGTTATCGAGCCAGGTCGCAAGATCCGTCGGCGTAATGGTCTCCGACCCGGTCAGCAGAAACTGGTTGGTGAAACCATGATCGATGAAGAACACATAGCGCGGCGCCGGCTTGTTACTGGAGATCGGCGCCAGGCCCTCGATGGCCGCCTGCACGTTGATGTGACCCGGCGTGGTCGGGCTGGCGACCAGAGTCGGTACACCGTCAATGCCGTTCGGGTCATTGTTGCCATGATACGCCAGGCTGTTGTTGCAACCGTCGCCTGTATCCACCGGCAGCTCGCAGTCAGCACCGTCGTTACTGTCCGCATCGCCGTCGAGGTCGGTATCCGGGCTCAGGAACAGGATATCTTCCGGCTGGAAGCTCCGCGCCAGCAGTGTCTCGTAGATACGCAGCGCCGTCTTGGTGTGCGACTTGAGACCCTCGTTGCTGCCCCCGGCCCGGCCCACCACGATCACCGCGCTACCCGCCGACTCACCCACCAGCAGCGTCTTCGGCTGCGACTGCGCCGGATCGCGGGTCAGTTCGCCATCGTAGAACGCCTGGATGGTCCATGCCCCCTCGATGTCGAAGTCGATGTTGTATGGCGGCGAGTCGTTACCCAGGTTCTGGAACGTCAGGTTGCCCTCGCTGGTGACGGTCAGGTCGGATATCTCGTCGTATTCCACCCCGTTCGGGTGCGTGATCACCAGCCGGATCGGCTTGCCGGCCAGCTGCTGCTCCTCGGTCGCAACACCCGGCTGGGTCAGCTTGACGATCGCGTCCGTCTCGCCCTTGCCATAATCGGGATCTCCGGGCTGGGGGTTACCGGGAATGTTCAGGATGCTGTTCGAGGTCAACGTCAGCTGCAGCTCCATGAATGCCGGCGTGTCGGTGTAGTAGGTGAAGTCGGAACTCACGACCGGGCTGATCAGCAGGCCGTTGTCGATAGCCCGGGCATGGATGGTATAACTGCTCTCCGAATCAAACGCCGCATCGTCATCGGTCACCACCAGGTCCCAGTCACCGGTACCAACATCGTATGACGCCGTCATCCATTTAGGCGTTGCGGTCAGTGTGTTCGTCGCCAGGTCGACATAGTTGCCGGTCGGATTGCCGGCAGAATCCAGTTCCTCGATCTGTACCTGTACGGCGAGAATGCCGCCACCGCCGTTGTCCGATGCCGTCCCGCTGATCATCGGTACCATGCCGGTGATTTCCGGACCGGGCATGGCTGAATCCGCCGGCACATCTATACTTCCGACCATGGGAGGAGCTGTATCGATGATGTAGGACTCGGTAACCTGCGTGCTTTCGTTGAAGGCGCTATCTATCGAGAAGTATCTCAGTGTTGTAGCGGCGCTAATATTGAACGGTGTCGGGCTGGCCGGATCCCAGGTCAGCGTTCCCGGGTCCGCACTGCCGGCAGTCTGTGAAGGCGTGCTGCCGTCCGTAGTGTAAAACACCTTCAGACAGTCGCTGCATTCAAAGCTGACGGTTTGCGTGCTGCTGTAGACACCGCCCTTCACAGTCGTGACAACCGAAACGGTGGGATAGACATAGACCGCACCGGTGTTCGTGCCAGCGGGTGCTCCCGGGGCTCCGACAACGCGCGCATCGAGACCGATGGCAACAGCTGTACCGTAACGGTCACCATATAGCGCATCATTGGCGCTCAGTGTTCCCAGCTTGTTCCAGGTATTGACCCCGGGCGCTGTACCCTGATGAAGGAACACGGCACCGGAATCGACACCGGCATGTTTGTCGCCTGGAGCACCGATGATCGCTGTATCATTCTTGATGGCAACGGCGCTGCCGAAGTCAAGTGCGTTGGTACCCGAAATCTCCGCGAGATTGTTTAACTCTACCGCCGACACATTCCAGCTTGTTGCGGTTGGTCGCACGAAACCGTAGGCAGTGCCCGGGAATTCTGTCGTGCTGGTTCCCGGTGCCATCAAGCCATTCGGCACACCCGTCACCAGTCGTCCACTGACACTGTCATAGGCCACGGATGCACCCAGGCGTGCGGCATCGTTCTGGGTATTGGGCAGGGTCTCGCTTCCGGCGCCATCATCACCGCCTAGCTTCTGCTCGAAGGTCCAGTCACCTGCATTATTGGCGAAGGTATAAGCAATGCCGCGGTCCACCGCACCGGTGGACAGGTTAGCGACCGCATTTGGAGCACCGACGACGAGGGTATTGCCGGAAATGGTCACGGCGCTGCCAAACCGGTCACCGCTATCGGTGTCCGGACTGAGCAGCCTATTGTCCGTCATGCCGGATGGCACGCCCCAAACAGTCCCTACCCGCTCGAACACGCAGGCGGAACCGGCCAGCGGATCACCGCCTGCCGCTTCCGCATCCGGCGCGCCGATCACCGCAAAGTTCCCTTCCAGGCCCACGGCCGCACCGAACCGGTCATCCGCTGCGTTCTGGAGCGACTCCGCATGCAGTTTCTGCTGCAGGCTCCAGACACCATTGTCACGGAAGAAGACATAGGCGGCACCGGCATCAGCGGCATTCACGGTATCGTCGTAGGGCGCACCCACCAGCAGGGTATTGCCATCCAGTGCCAGTACTGACCCGAATTCGGCATCTTCCGCGGCGCCGGCATAGGTGTAATCGATGGTCGTATCCAGCAACCATTCCGTACCACTACGTTCATAGAGATAGACAGCACCGCAGCTGAACGAGCAGGCTGCATCCAGATAGCTCCCGCCTACGGCCAACGTGGTCCCGTCGATGTCCACGGCCATGCCATACATTTCCGGGAGACCTCCGGCGGGTGATGTCAGCTTGATCTCGTTGGCGGTCGTGAAGACGTAAACCTTGCCGTAATCGGTACCCAGCGTATCCTCTCCCGGCGCCCCGACGGCGACAAAGGTGCCATCGATGGCCACAGCCTGTCCGAAGGCATCCAGATCGTCGGGATCCGTCGCTACGATACGCTGGCGTTCGATCCACTCGCCGTTGCCGTCCCGGTGGAAGACAAATACCGCGCCGGATGCATTACCTCCCGACTCGGCCGTGATCGCGCCAGGCGCACCCACCACCAGCACATCATCCCGCAGCGACAGGGAACGGGAAAAATCCTCATTACCCGCCGCATTCGTAACTGTGAGCGTCTCGCTGTAGTCGTAATGTTGTGAAACGGCATTATAAGTATAGACATGGGCCGCCCCGGCCCCATTACTTTGCCATTCAAGACTGTATTCCGCTCCTACCACGATGGTGGTTCCATCGATGGCAACTGACTGCCCGTACTGGTCGACAACCTTACTGTGCGGATTAAACAGTTCTGTAAACCCATTGCACACGGTGCCTTCCAGGCGGCACCAGAAGGCCTGGCCGCGGTCGTCCAGGGTATCCTTCTGTGGCGTCCCGATAACCAGAATGGAATCCTGCAATGCCACGGCATGACCAAAGCGCGGCACCCAATCAGCCAACGTGGGTGTCGCCACCGAGGGAAACACCCGCTGCTCGCTCCAGCCCCCGGAGACGGCATTGGGATCGCGCTGGTACAGCACCACGTTGCCGCCGAAGCTCGCACCACCTCCGGGCGCACCGATTGCCAGCAGGTTACCGTCCAGGGCCAGTGAATAGCCGAATTCGTCACCCGCCGCCGAGATCGAGGGTGTCAGGGTCTGCACGTGGTTCCAGTGAGTTCCACCTGGATCGAGTTCGTAGATATACACCTTGCCTGCAAGCGCGTCTGAAACATCCGGTGCACCGATTGCAAGGATGCCGTCCTGCATGGCGATAGCAAAACCAAAGTCATCGAAATTCCCGACGGCCTCTGGTGCAATAATGTCCTGAAATTTCAGCGGCGTCTGCCAGCTGCCCAGGCTCTGTGCCATGACATGCACCCGGCCATCACCCGAGGTGTCCGGCTGGCCAATGGCGATCCATTCGCCGTCTACCCCGATGCTGGACCCGTAACCGGTCCCGGCAAAGAATGTGCCCGCAGCAATGCCATCCGGCTGGAACCCGCCGCCGTCGTAGTCGATAACCGCAGTCTGCGTATTGGCTGATTCATTTCCGGCATTCGCATCCGTGTCCGTGGAGGCGACAGCCGTCTGCAGCGTCAGCACCCCGCTGCCTGGCGGGCTGGTGAGGGTCAGGGAGACAGTGGAGGTACTGTCGGATGCCAGTGAGGCCAGCGAACAGAGAACAATGCCATTGATTTCCGTGCAATCCCAGCCGTTACCGCTGGCGCTGATGAACGTGGCGCCAGGCGGCAGGATAGCCGACAGCACCACATCGGACGTCGTCGAGGTGCCATGATTGATGACCGCGATGTCAGTGGTAAACGTGCCGGCCTCGACCAGTTCATTAATCTGCGACGTGTCGATTTCCAGGTCGACACCGTTGACCAGGATAGCCATTGTGATGGATGCGCTGTTGCCGGCAATACCCTCGGCATCTGTGGCCGTGGCGCGAATCTCCCGCGGTGTGTAATCAGAGGAGAAGGCGGTGATATCGAATACCACCTTGGACAAGGCATCCTCGAAATCCGTGATACTGGCCGGACCGGTCAGGGTCAGGGTCGTTCCCGGACCGTCGTCCGTAATCCCGCCCTGGAGAGCACCATTAATGGAAAGCTGGTCTCCCGCCGACGGATTGTTCAGGCTAACGACAATCCGGGATAGCTGGGTACTGTGCGGATCGAGCACCTGCACACCGGAATCCACCACCGGCACCGGCGTCGTGCCACTGCTGTCCCAGACAAATGTCGTGGCGTAACTGTCGCCAGCAGGTCCCTCGCTGACACCGCCATTCGGGTCAGTATACGGCGGTGCATTGTAGATCTGGCGGAAGATATCCGTGTAGCCTGAATCATTCGGAACCAGGTTGTCCGCAAGCGATTCGAAGGCCACGAAGCCGACATCAAAACTGATATCCGGATAATTACTGGGACCCGAGACCTCGTTACCGGCCGAGTCAACACTAACGCGCGTGACAATACCCGTCAGGACATCCTTGATAAATACGTCTAATCCATTGGTATCGCCGCTGACCAGGTTATTCGCATTTGAGCCAAACGCGACAAAACGTCCATCCGCGCTGATCACAGGTTTGAATGTAGGACCGTCCGCTTCAGCGCCATTGGCGGATACATTGACGCGCATGGTGGTACCCAGCTGGATGTCTTTCAGGAAAATATCGGCCTGGTTGTTGGTGTCATCGGCAACCAGGTTGGTCGCATTGGACAAGAACGCCACATAACGGCCGTCGGCGCTGATTGATGGACTGTAACTGGGGCCATTGGCCGCGTTGCCGGAGCTATCGGTGCTGACACGAATCGTGGTTCCCGGCAGGCCACCGCTCAGGTCCTTGACAAAGATATCCTTGAAGCCATTGGTATCATTCCCGGCACCCAGCAGGTTGACCGCGCCCGAGCTGAAGGCAATAACCTGTCCGTCCGGGGTCATCGCCACCTGGTTACTCGGACCGCCGGTGGCTTCGCTGCCGGCGCTATCGGTGCTGACCCGGATTGTTGTGCCCGGCAGACCGGCAGACAGATCTTTGATAAAGATATCCGTCACCCCGTTGGAGTCACCACCAGCAATAAAATTGGTGGCATCGGATTCGAAGGCAATCATCAGTCCGTCATCCGAGATGACCGGTGCTCCACTCAACCCGTCCGCCTCGCTACCTAAGGTGTCGGTACTGACCCGAATCGTGGTGCCATTCAGGATGTCCTTGCGAAAAATATCCCTGACACCATTGGCATCGGCTGCCACCAGGTCGCCGGCATCGGATTCGAACGCCACGAACTGTCCTGTACTGCTGATATCCATGGCAAGACTGGCGGCATCGCCGGGTATCCCGTTGCTGTCGGTGCTGACCAGTTCAATCCGGCCGGTTTCGGTGTCCTTGACAAAGACATCATTGGCGGCGTTGTTGTCTCCAGGCACCAGATCGTCTGCATCCGAGTAGAAGGCGACGTAACGTCCGTCGGCGCTGATGTTTGCACCAAACTTGTCGTAATTGCTTTCAACGCCGCCGTTCGCGGTGCTGACCCGGATCGGGCTGGCGGGCACATCGTTGACATTGAACGGGTCGCTGCCGAATGCGATCTCGGCACCGTCAAGTACACCATCCGTATCGGTATCGGCCATATTCGGATCGGTACCGGTGTCGGACAGATCCACGAAGGTGCCGGTAGCAGTCTCGACGTTGTCATTCAGGCCGTCGCCGTCGGTATCCGGATTGTTCGGGTCGGTGCCGGTGTCGGAAGCACTGACGTAGATACCGGTATTTGTCTCCACGGCATCCAGCAGGCCGTCACCGTCGGTGTCGAGGGGGATTTCGGCGCGGAAAATGTCACTCGAGGCGTTACTGTCTCCGCTCACCAGGTTGGCGGCATCGGATCCGAAGGCCACATAACGGCCGTCGGCACTGATGGCGGTGACGGAGCTGTTATCATCACCACCGGTTCCGCTACCGTTGACACTCATCCACCAGGTCGCACCGGACAGCCGGTCCTTGACGAAGATATCATCGACGAGATTACTGTCCCCGGTGACCAGGTTGTCCGCCGATGACGTGAAACCCACATACCGGCCATCCGCACTGATGGTCGCGTACTGACTGCTGCCATTGGCCTCGGTCAGCCCGTCGCTGTCGGTACTCACGCGCACGGTCGTGCCGGTCAGCGTATCCTTGACGAAAACGTCCGTGGAGGTATTGCCGTCGCCGGTCACCAGGTTGGAGGCATCGGAATGGAACGCCACGTAGCGGCCGTCGGCGCTGAGCACGGGCCGGAAACTGTCGCCGTTGCCCTCTATCCCGCTGCTGCTCGTACTGGCGCGTATGGTGGTCCCGGTTAGTGTGTCCTTGACGAAGATATCCCGGGCCGTATTCCCGTCACCGGTCACCAGGTTGGTCGCGGTCGATTCGAACGCCATGTAGCGTCCGTCGGCGCTGATCTGGCCCAGGATGCTCTGGCCATTGGCCTCGGTATCGCTGCTGTCGGTACTCACGCGCACGGTCGTGCCGGTCTGGGTATCCCTGACAAAGATGTCCTCGACACCGTTGCCGTCGACGGTCACCAGGTCGGAGGCCGCGGAGTGGAAAGACACGTAGCGGCCATCGGCGCTGATGGCGGGACTGAAGCTGCTACTGTTCGCGTCACCGCCACCGGTATCGACACTGACGCGCGTCGTCACCCCGGTCTGTGTGTCCTTGAGGAAAATATCCCGCCCGGCACCGTCGCCCGTAACGAGATTCGAGGCAAGTGAGGAAAATGCCACGTAACGACCATCCGCACTGATTGCGGGAATGAAGCTGTCGGAATTGCCTTGCACCCCGTTGCTGTCCGTACTCACTCGCGTTGTGCTGCCCGTCAGCCGGTCCTTCACGAAGACATCAGACTGGCCGTTGGTATCACCGGTCACCAGCGTGTCGGCCAGGGAAACAAACGCCACATAGCGGCCGTCGGCACTGATCACTGGAAGTAAACTGTCTCCGAAACCCTGATCCCCGATGCTGTCGGTACTCATCCTCAGCGGACTGCCCGGCTGGCTGGCGCTGTCCAGCGGATCACTGCCGAACACGACCTCGGCACCGTCCAGCTCACCGTCACCGTCCGAATCCGTTTCGTTTGCATCCAGGTCGGTGCCGGACGGGTTGGTGGCCGGATCGTAGGGATCATAGTCCGCTGCTGTTCCTGTCCCCCCACCGCCTTCATACAGCACCTCGAAACCGTCCTGCAGGCCATCGCCGTCCGTATCGGCTATCAATGCATCGGTATCGACACCCGCGGTATAGGTGAACGGATCCAGGTCGAAACTGGCCTCCTCGTAATCGGTCAGGCCGTCACCGTCGGTATCCGGGTCGTTGGGATCGGTATCGATACCCACAGCGTAACCGGTCGGGTCACCGTCACCGTTCAGTTCGTAGAAATCCGTGAACCCGTCGCCGTCGGTATCCGGGTCGTTGGGATCGGTATCGGTACCCGCGGTGTAATTACCCGGGTTGCCGTCCATGTTGACTTCATCAAAATCACTGATGCCGTCGGCATCGCTGTCGGTGTAATTGGGATTCGTGCCCAGCTGGTTCTCGATATCATCGTCGAGACCGTCTCCGTCGGTATCGGGTGCAGCAGTCGCAGGCGGCGCCCAGAAGGGATTGACGGCGCGGAAGACATCGGTCGCGCCATTGGTGTCGTCGCTGACCAGGTTGGAGGCATAAGCAGATAGCACGATGTAGCGGCCGTCCGGGGTGATGCCCGAGGCCGAGTTGCCGCCACCGTTGGCGAACTGCCCCGCGCTGTTGACGTCTACCGCTGCAACCTCCCCCGTCACCGTATCCTTGACAAAGGCGTCCCAGCTACCAATACCGGTATTGGTGTCGCCCGGAACCAGGGTGTTATCCGAGGAGAAAAACGCGACGAAGCGTCCATCGTCGCTGATAAACGGCGTCCCGCCACCCGATGGTACTTCCAACCCGCTGCTGTCGGTGCTGGCCCGGGTGGTAATGCCGGTCTGGGTATCCTTGACAAATACATCACCGGCGCCGTTGCCGTCGCCGGTCACGAGATTGGCCGATGCAGAACTGAAAGCCACGTAGCGGCCATCCGCACTCATCGAAGCGGTCGTGCTAAGCCCATCTCCCTCGTTTCCGCTACTATCCGTGCTGACCCGGGAGAGGCTACCGGTCAGCGTGTCCTTGAGAAAGACATCCCTGACGCCATTGCCGTCCCCGGTTACAAGATCAGTCGCCTGTGACTGAAAGACCACGTAGCGACCATCTGCACTGATCAGGGGACCGTTGCTGTCACCGTTACCCTCTGCACCGCTGCTGTCGGTGCTGACCCGGATCGTGTTTCCGGTCAGGGTATCCTTGACAAAGATATCCTCGACGCCGTTGCTGTCCCCGGTCACCAGATCGGTCGCATCGGAATTGAATACCACATAACGTCCGTCGGCACTGATTTCGGCACTGAAACTGCCCAGGTTACCCTCGACCCCGCTGCTGTCAGTGCTGACCCGGGTCGTGATGCCCGTCTGCCGGTCCTTGACGAAGATATCCGCTGCGCCGTTGGCATCCCCCGTCACCAGGTTGGTGGCATCGGAGCGGAACGCCACGTAGCGGCCATCGGCACTGATGGACGGCTGCTGACTGTTGCCATTGGCTTCGACACCAGTACTGTCGGTACTGACACGGGTGGTCATTCCCGTCAGCAGATCCTTGATGAAAACATCCCGGACACTGTTGTTATCTCCCGTCACCAGGTTGTCCGCGTCGGACTGGAATGCGAGATAGCGGCCATCGGCACTCATGACAGAAGTAGTGCTGTCGTCATTACCCTCCAGTCCGCTGCTGTCAGTGCTGACGCGGACCGGGCTGTCAGGCAACAGGGGATCCAGGCCTAGCTGCACCTCGAAACCGTCTCCGACCCCGTCCCCGTCCGTATCCGGGTTGTTCGGATTGGTATCCAGGCCGACGCTGTAGTCATCCGGATTACCGTCCATGTTCACTTCGTCGAAGTCTGAGAGATCGTCGCCATCGGTATCCGCCAGACCGGGATCCGTGCCCAGCGCCGCCTCGACATCGTCCGTCAGCCCGTCACCGTCGGTGTCGGCCTGGGTGAAGCGCGCTACTTCGTCCGGCCCGGCCGCATCGTCCAGCGGCGCCGTGATGTTCGTGGCGCTGAGTACGTCCACTTCCAGTGTGAAACTGCGCGCTGTCTGTACCGTCGTGCCGTCCAGCACGAAGTGGAGATCCATATTGGCGATAGTCTCCTCCGCGATACCACTGACAAGCACCGCACTGGCCGCCGTCTGCCCCGGGTTGATCAAGAAGGCATCCGCCACACCGCCCGTGGTGCTGCCGGTTTCATCCGACCCCGTGAACACGCCCGTGGTGGTCGCCTGCACCGCGCTGATGCCGGTGAAATCCCCGCGCAGGGTCAGCACCAGGTCGCCCTGCGCCAGCGTGTTCAGTGTGGCATTGTTGTTGACCTGTACCAGCGCGTCGGTACTGACGGCATCGCCGATGGCATCGATAAAGAACTGGTTGCCCTGGCCGGCATCGAGGATGTCGCTGGAGGCCGTGAGGTCCGTGGTCAACGCATGGACCAGGGTGAAAGCCGGACCGCTGACCACGGGCGAACTCACCGGGGTGCCACTGAGCGTCTGGTGGGTGACCATGTAGTCCACCACCTCGCCCGGTGGCAGGCCGGTCAATTGAACAGGCAGGTTGTCGAAGGTGAGCGTGATCGGCTGGCTGACCGTGCTACCGCTGTTCTGCCACTCGGCGAAGGACTGCCCGACGCCCCCGGCCGTCAGGGTATAGCTGTAGGATGGTGATGATGTATACGGGGTCGCCGGCAGCGTGTCGCCTAACACCGGGTCGTACAGGTCCACGGCCAGCACGGCATCGAGGTCGGCATCCAGTACCAGCGCGCGTCCGCGCTCTGCGTCCAGCACCACCGCGCGCGGGAAAGACAGCAGGATACCGTCACCGGTAGCGGCCGAGGCCAGCAGGGACTCGGCATCCGTGGTCAGGTCGATGGCGTACACAAGGTCGCCGGTCGAATCAACGACCAGTGCCCGGTTACCGGCCGCATCGATCTCGATATCCAGGACGTTGAACACACCGGTCGAGCCAATGATCGAGCGGTTGCCGGATACCGGATCCACCGCAAAAACCGCATCGATCCCCTGGTCACCGACCAGCAGGCGGTTGTTGACGGTATCGAGCACCAGCCCGGTCGGCTGGGCAAAGGCCGTACCACTGCCCTGGGCACCGATCTTCGACACCACGCTGCGATTGCCCGTCGCCGGATCGACCGCGATGACCGCATTCTGTCCGGCATCGGCGACATAGATCATGTTACCGATGGCATCAAACTCAAGCTGGACCGGGGTGACGAAATCCGCATCCGGGGTGGCACTAGTGCCATGTGCGAAATCCGACAGGAAGGTACGATCACGCGTCACCGGGTCGATGCTGACAATGGCCGCCAGGGCACTGTCCACCACCAGCATCCGGTCATTGACGGTGTCGAACTCGATGCCCTGCGGGTCCACGAGTATCAGACCGGAGCCGGGGCCGGCATTGGTCGAAAACAGGCTGCGGTCGCCGGTGACGGGATCGACGGCCAGCACCCCGCCCGCGCCGGTATCGGTGATCAGCACACGATCACGTGCCGAATCCAGCGCTGCATACACCGGATGGTTAATGGCAATCCCGGTACCGATGTCAGTGTTCGAGACGATGCTTCGGTCACCGACCGAGGGGCGCAGGTCAACTGAGAACAGCGAATCAACCACGCCAGTGGTTACCGGATTATTCACCACCAGCAGCCGCTGGCTGGCAGCATCGAGGGCCACGCCCCAGGGGCCGCCAAGCCCCGTGTAGTAATCAGGTCCGCCGCTGTTGTTATCGGACAAGATGCTGCGGTTGCCTGTGGTCAGATCAACCGCCAGGATGGCATCCTGGTTCCAGTCCGGCACCAGCAGACGGTGGTTGCGGGTATCGATCTGCATATCCGCGGGGTAATCAAGGGTTACTCCCGAACCCGCGGATGGCCCGGTGAATTCCGAACGGTCACCAGTGACCAGGTCCACGGCAAAAATTCTGTGCGTATCCCGGTCACCGACCAGCAGCCGGTGGTTGTCGGCATCGACGATGAGGGTGCGCATGACATCAAAGGCGGGACCAGTCCCCACGGAACTCGACGATAATACCGTCCGGTTGCCGCTCACCGGATCTATCGCAAAGACAAGGTTCGATGAATCTTCGGCAAGCAGGATGCGATTGTAGACGGGATCGACCGCCACGCCCTCCGCCGTGGTTATCGTAAGCCCAGTACCGACGCCTGCCCCTGAAATAACAGTCCGGTCTCCGGTAGAGAGATCCACGGCAAGCAAGGCATCTAGTCCGGCATCACTCACGATGAGCCGATTGTTTACAATATCCGATACCAGGTACTGCGGTATCGAGAATGCCGTTCCGCTGCCGGCCATGCCGGACTGGGAGAAAATGGTACGGTCACCGGTTGACAGATCGATTGCGAACAATCCCGGCAGTACCGCATCGACGACGATCGCACGGTTATTGGATTCATCCAGTACGACGCTCCAGGTACTTGACATATCCGGACCGGAACCGGTATTCGCATCGGACAGAATACGTCGGTTTCCTTTCGCCGGCAGGTCGAAACGGATCGTTGATCCGGTGTCGGGTGCGCCACCGGTGATATCGTCGGTCACCTGCACCTGCAGCGGGGTGAACGAGGACGGCGTGTTCGCGAGATCGGCCGGCTGCCATTCGACGGCGGACTTCACATCCTGCGGCTGTTGGGTAATCATGGTCGCTTTTTTGAGCTCTATTGCGTCCCAGTTGACGTCGGTATTGCTTCCTGAGGCACCGAGCTGTCCCTCGAGGCGCACTTCCCAGGTGGCAGCGCCTGCAGGAACCGCCAGTGACAGGGAAAACGGCTGCCAGGCTGCAGCGGTGTTCTGCGGGCCGGTCGACGTGGTATCCAGAACCCCGCCGACGCCATCGTAAACCGTCAGGATCGCCGTTCCGGAATCGACGCTGTCCGTCACCAGGTAACCTGACAGGAGAAGGACGGAACCTTCTGTGAGGCCGTCGGTCCCGGTTTGCGTCAACGAGCCGCTACTCGCCGCACTCCCCGCGAATGTGAAAAAATAACTGCCCTCAAACGGGGTGAAGGTCGCGTCTCCCACAGTCGCGACGACGTTGCCACCGGAGGCAGTCCAGCCCGAGGTGTCGCCGGCTTCGGCGCCGCCGTTGACCAGCATTGCGCGGGCCGGTGTGAGCCACGACAAGCATGCAAGGAATATGACGAAAAGCAAAAGGAAACGGTTCATAACAGAACCGGTGCTTGCCCGTGATGAAATAACGCGGCCGGATTCGAATCCTATCATCGAATCCGGCCCCTGTTTATTCAGTCCTGACAGTCCTGGATGATGCATGGTATGCCTCTCGCGGGTTTGTCAGAATTTGCTGTTGAAGGAGCAGCAGATCGCCAGAACAATTCCGCTTTTACTGTTCAGGCCGCACGGAATGGCGCACAACGGTGTTGTGGATGTGGGATCGGTACCACCGACGTTGATCATGGCCATCCGACGGTCCGTCCCCGTCGTTATCGGCGTTCTGCGAGTCGGAGTCGCGGCATTGAACTGCACCTGCAGCGGCGTAAACGAGGTAGGCGTGTTGGCAAGATTCGCCGGCAGCCACTCGACTGCCGCCTTGGCATCCTGCGGCTGCTGGGTGACGGTAACATCGGCGATGACATGGCCGGCGACAACAAGTGCCAGCAGGAAGATTACGGTGTGCAGAAGCGACAGGGTCAGCTTGTTTGCCGTCCTGCAATAATTATTCTTTATTACCTTCATCCAGGGATTATTATTTGTTATCAGTGTACCGGGCTCATCCCTACCCCTCCCGCCATCACTGTCACCGGATGACTTCACAGAGACCGACCCACTTCGCTGATGAAGTTGATCATGAGTGTACTCCCTGCGCATCGGCATTCGGACCGCCCCCCACACCGACCGTCCGTTTACACCAATTCTTAATACATAACAGTGTAGCAGAAGCGGCACATGGTGTTTTCATATAGTTATATCAATTGGCTATGTAACCTTCTTTATGCATATTCAAGAAATTGTAGCGATTCAGGGCGGCGCAGCTGTCCCGACTTGCCTGGTACGTCCAACCAGGCCGGCCTGCCGTTTCGCTGCCGATCAAGGCACTTGCGGCAGGATTGCAATAACCACAGCGGCATTCGACCTTGTTGATGACAGGTTATGAAAAGGACGGCCTTTTGTCTGTTGGTTATGTCGCCGGGAAGATGTGATTTATTCACGATCAGTGCCATGCGCAACAAGTGACTGGAAAGACCGGAACGGCCTGGGTGATACCCGCGGCAGACTGTCAGAATTTATGGATCTCTCAGGGCCCGTTCAGCGCCTGCTGCAGGATCCACAGCACGTCGGCGGTGTCGATCACCCCGGCCGAGGCGCCCGTCGACACCACGTCGCCGTGGGCGGTATCCAGCGCGGTCTGTGTCTCCAGACCCAGCGCCATGCGCTCGGCTACCAGGTAGTCAGCCACATTCACGAGGCCGTCGTAGACATTCAGCGGCGCCAGGTCCCCGTCCGGCGGCGGGTACGGGCTGGTCGGGTTGGTCGGACTCGTCCCGGCGCCGACTTCCACCCCGTCCCCGAAACCGTCCCCGTCGCTGTCGCGCAGCGTCGGATCGGTCTGGTAGGGATTCGCATCTACCTCATACCCGTCCTCGAGGCCGTCATCATCCGTATCCGGGTCACCCGGATCGGTCAGATAGATGTTCACCTCGTCATCGTCGCTGAGTCCGTCACCATCGGTGTCGCCCACCTGCAGAATTACTGTCGTCTCGGACAGTTGCTGCCTGGCAATCGTGACCGGGGCGGCCGTCGTTCCACTGGCATAGCCAGTGACGCCGGACACCTCGATGTCATAGGTCCCCACCGGGTATTCCCGGTAGAAGGTCCGGGTTTCCACCTGATAGGCATTTGTCTGAGCATTGGAGGACACCGCATTTGATGTACCTTCATCGAAGGCAGCCACCACCCCTTCCACACCCACCGCAACCGGATCCAGGGCGTTGCCGGTCACGGTGATGAACACCGAGCCCGCCACGATATTGGTGTTGTCCGTGTGGAAGGTCCACACGGGACTGGTCGACACCCCGCCAAGTCCGTCACCACCCAGGTCATCCACAGCCGTCACCCGCCAGTAGTAGTCCTGCTGATCCACCAGCCCTGCATCCGGGCCCACGTACGCATAGGTGCTCGTCAGCTCCTCAACCCTGTAGTCCACACTCCCGAAGAACGTGTCCTGCGAAATCTCCAGCGTATAGGTAATCGGATCACCCTCCGGATCGCTGCTCGCATCCCAGTCGAACAGCCCCGTGGTCGGCACCGCCAGTGTGAGAGTATTCGCCGGAGACAACAGCACCGGGGCGGAAGGCGGCTGGTTGTTGCTGTCATTCAGGTAGACAACCGAACGCTGCATCGGCGAGATCACCCCGCTGATATCCGAGACGGTGTAGAACACCTCGTACTTGCCCGGTGCCAGCAGGTTCGAGTACGGTGTCGAGTAACTGTCCGAATTCGGCGCCGCGAACATGAAAACCTTGTCGAGTATCGAGTCCAGCTGGAAGGTGTTGGTACCGCCGGTCGGTGTGTACGGCGTGCCCGGCGAGCGCACATCGATCCAGGCCGCGGCCACCTGCCCGCCGTTGTCCGCCGCTTCCAGGGTCAGCACCGTGCCGGTGGTGCCGGCCGGGAGAAACTGCGTCTCGCCCACCGCCACGATATCCGCAGGGAAGTTACCCGCATTGGTACCGAAATTCGGCCCGACCCCGAGGAACAGCCCCTGAATGCCGGTTCAATGCACACTTTCCGCAATCAGCCTTGTTGAATACAGGATAGGGAGCAGGCATTGTTCTGTCTGTTGATCCTGCCGCAGGAAAGTTGTGATTATTTCACGCCCGGTGCGTTGATCAGCAAGGCCGGATCAATCGGGATAGAATACGCAGCGCCAGGCAGTCGCGCTGACCAGGTGAATCAAGAGACTTTTTACCCTAGCAACGGATGGAGCACGTCATGCTGAACAACATCGAGCTGTTCACCGATCTGGACGAGCAGGAATTTGCGAACCTGGCACACAAGGCCATTACCCGCCAGTACCCGCGCAATACCGTTGTCATCAGCGAAGGCGACGTCAGCGACTCCCTCTATATCATTCTGGAAGGTGCCGTAAAGGTGTTTCTGAGTAACGAGGACGGCAAGGAGGTGATTCTCAATACCCAGGGGCCGGACGAATATTTCGGCGAAATGGCGCTGCTCGATCCCGCCCCCCGCTCGGCCTCCGTCATGACGACGGAAAAAAGCAGGCTGTCCATTATCGCGAAACCCGATTTCGAGGCCTTTCTCCGGCAACATCCGGAAGCCATGCTGAAGATCCTGTGCCGCTCCATCAAGCGCCTGCGCGCACTGACTGATACCGTCGGCAGCCTGGCGCTGCTGGACGTCTACGGGCGCGTGGCCCGCCTGCTACTGAAGCTGGCCGAGACCGAGGGTGATCAGAAGATTGTCAGGGCCGAACTCACCCAGCAGGAAATCGCCAACCGCATCGGCTCCTCGCGCGAGATGGTAAGCCGGATCCTGAAAGACCTGCGGACCGGCGGTTATATCGAAATGCGGGACAAGCACATCATACTCCGGCGGGAGTTGCCGCACGCCTGGTAACCACCCGCCCCGATACGTGCCGAGCGCGGCGCTTGATGCAATTCTGTTACTGGAAAACCATCGACCGGAAAGGGATCTCCCCCCGCGGGCGCGGGTCCTGCGTTGACCGGGAACATTGCTCCCCGCGAGGAGCAGGTAGTGCCGGGTCCGGACTTCACCGGCCATGCAGCGGTGTGCCTCATCCCGTTCAGATCGGACCGATCAACCGGGGTTCAGGGGTGAGTTCGGATACCAGATGAATAACGTCCTGGGAAGAAATCCGGTCACGTTCATACTGAATCAGCATCAGGTGGTAGCGTATCGGGCAAAACAACGCCGAGTAAATGCCCTCCCTGCTTTCGAGTTCGGCCACCACCTTGCTGCGTGCTGTTGCATCAAGCCGATCGGGTATATGTACAACCACTTCGATATTGTGATTTACCACTTCCATATCGCACCTCCATTGACACATATGTCTGTTTTCCCGGCGATACACGCCGCGCTGTGCAAACGAGCGCTACCCGGCATGATCAAGCAGGCGCCGTGCGGCCCTGTAAATCCGGTAGGGTGTTGTCACCTGCGGGTCATACTCGACCTCGACGATATCCGGCATTTCCCTGCTGAAAACGGCCTCAACCACGCCTTTATCACCACCCAGTGACTGTGCCACCAGGAACCGTTCCCTGTCCGGCGGAACAACCGGAAACCCGAGAGATATACCGACTTTCTGCGTTGATCTGTACATCTTTTTTGCCTCGCTGGATTCATGTCTGAAATGGTGCCGTCCCTGGCCTTTTTCCATGCAATTACAGAATAGGGACCCGGAGGATTTTTTGCGCCGGTGAATGCACGCATAGGCGGTGATATTTTCACATCGTGGTATGTGAAAAAATCACATAATCACATTGTCCGCCGGATTATGGTTGTGTGCATGCGCAACGATCCCACATGAGCCGTACAAAGCAGCGTAAAATCCTGCCGGACCTGGTGTGCTATACTGCGACGCGCACCGCATGGCCCGTTCGATAATTCAAGACCAGGAAGGCGACAATATGACCGGACTTCAACTCCCGCGATTATCGTGCGCCCGGTCATGCCACAGGGATCACTGCAGACGGTTGCCGGTCAGCCTGCTGTTCGCCGGCTTCCTGATGGCCGGCGAATTTGCACATGGTCAGTCGCTCAGCCTGCCGCTGAAGCGTCCCAGCGGCGAGCAGCTGCAGCTGCCCGGATTCGAGCCGGAGGAACAGCCCGAACCGCTGCAACTACCGGAATTGCCCGTACCCGCCCCCGGTCCGGAACTGTCACAACAGCTGAAGGTTTATGTCAGTGACTTCCACATTACCGGTAACCGCGTCATATCGACGAAAACGCTGGATGCCATCACCGCCCCCTACGAGAACAGGGATATCACCTCGGGTGAATTGCAGGAAGTCCGTCATGCCCTGACCCTGTACTACATCAACCAGGGCTATATCAATTCCGGCGCCGTCATTCCCGACCAGCAGGTCACAAACGGCGTGATCGATATACAAATCGTCGAGGGTGAGCTGACCGCCATCGACGTTTCCGGCAATGAGCGTCTCAGATCCGGCTATATCAGCAAGCGTATCGAACTGGGTGCCGGCCCGCCGTTGAACATCGTAAAGCTCGGGGAAAGACTGCAGATCCTGCAGCAGAATCCGCTGATCGAGCGCATCAACGCGGCACTCGCACCGGGTGCCCGCCCGGGAGAAAGCCGGCTCGATGTGGCGGTAACCGAAGCCAGGCCGTATGAATTGATCGTCGCCTACGACAACCACCAGCCGCCCAGTGTCGGCGGCAACGAGGCACGTATCCACGGCGTTCACCGCGACCTCACCGGTTTCGGCGATACCCTCGGATTCGAATATGACGGGGGAGAAGGGCTGAATGAGTGGAGCGTCAACTATGCCCTGCCTGTCGATCGTCATGACACGACGCTGGCGCTTTACTACGACAGGATCGACTCGGATGTCGTATCAGATCCTTTTGATGTTCTCGATATAAAAGGCAGGGAGGAAACCTGGAGTCTCTCGATCGCCCGGCCATTTCACCTGTCGGTGAACCGGACATTTACGCCGGGGCTCTCACTGGACCTGCGCCAGAACAAAACGTATCTGCTGGGAGAGCCGTTTGCCTTTACCACCGGCACGGATAACGGCAGGATCAATCTGAGCGTCGTGCGCTTTTCCCAGGAGTGGCTTGACCGCGGCCGCGATCAGGTGCTGGCCGCGCGCTCGCTGCTGAGCACGGGAATCGACGCTTTCGGGGCAACCGTCAACGGTGAACCGCGCGACGGAAAATTCGTTGCGTGGCTGGGACAATTCCAGTGGGCCCGGCGCATCCTGGACAGCGATTCCCAGTTCATTTTCAGGGCGAGCGCCCAGGCGGCCAATGGCGGCCTGCCCTCGATAGAGCAATACGCGATAGGCGGGTACGATACCGTGCGCGGTTATCGTGAAAACCGCCTCATCGGTGATGCCGGCCTTAACGTCTCCATGGAGGTGCGAATTCCCGTATACGGTTCCGCCACTGGAAATTTTTACCTTCAGCTGGCGCCCTTCATCGATTACGGACAGGTCAAGGAGCGCTCGGGCGAGAATATCAGTCCGGACAATATCAGCAGTGCCGGCGTCGGCCTGCTGGGCTCATTCTTCGGACGTATCGATATGAATATCTATTACGGTTACCCCTTCCGCAATTTTGATGATCCCAACGACGATCTGCAGGACAAAGGCATATTCTTCAGCCTGTCGACGAAAATTCTCTAGGCGCCTGTCCGGGTAATGACAAAGACTGTTGCACCGGATCACAACATGTCTGCTGTCGCCACCTCATCCAGACCGATCTGCTCCAGCAAGGCGGAGCGCTGGCGACGTAATTCCCGGTTCGAGGGGTCCTGGTCGATGAGCTTTGAAATGGCTGAAAAAGTATCGTACCAGTAACCTTCCCTTGCGAAGAACCGCACCGATTCTCCCGCACTGCTGTGCGCAAGCTCCATCTGCTGTTCCGGTGTCAGTGCGACGTATTCGATCATCCCGCTGGAAACGATATCTCCCGAACGCTTGCCGGAATCATCCACCAGCGCAACCGACCACTGGTAGGAAACACCGGGCTCCAGCGTGATGCCCTGCTGCGCCAGATCCACGGAGTTCAGCCCGGCCAGCATCTTTTCATCGGATGTCAGCTCGAGCATCGGATCGATCCCGTTTTCGTCTATTAATGCAAATTCAAACCGGGTCTGCATGTCTTCCGAAAGATACCAGTAGAGCATCGGTCCCGGGGTACTGGTAAGACCGGTATCTTCGGGCGTTATGACGGAAACAAACGGCAGATGATCGCCGCTGCCGCGGGTACCACCGCCCACGCGCGCCAGCGGCGCCCCCCTGCGTGGCGGCACATAGACCGGCATCAAACCCCTGTTCCCCGGTTTGCCCGCAACCGGCCCCGCACCGGCCGCCGGTGTCGTATCCCGCCCTGTCACGGGGGCTTCACCCGTGACGGCCTTGTCGGCCGCCTGTGCAGCAGGCTGCCAGCCTGTCAGCGCCAGCAGCATCACAATCAGAAATTGTCCTGTCTTCGTATTCATGCCATCACCTCACTTACCTTAAGAACGACATTCTCCTGTGTTTCATCGCCATCCACCCGATAAACCTGTACCGGCGTTGTCTTGCCGCGCAATACAACACTGCCGACCGGTCGTGCCGTGATCAGGTCCTCGACCAGACCGAGTGTGAACTCCGAGATCAGGATACGGCAATCCGAACTCTCCTGGTCCGTATCAAAGGATTCTTTGTCCAGGGTCTCCAGCCGGGCCGCTGTGTTTACGGTATCACCAATGGTAGTGTATTTCATGCGGCTGGAACTGCCGAGACACCCGGCGATAACCTCACCCGTTGAAATCCCTACCCGCATCCTGAGGTGAGGCAGGCCACGCGCCTTGCACAGCCTGTTGTAATCTTCCAGCGCCTTTGCCATTTCCAGCGCGCAATGGACCGCATTCGCAGCGTCCCGGCGTATCTCCGCATCGGTGGTTCGCATAATCGGCACGCCGAAATCCGCCTTGATGGCATCCCCGTGATAATCGTCGACAACGCCTCCGTGCCTGCTGACCAGGTTCGCCATGATTTCCATATACTCGTTCAGCCAGTCCATCAACACCTCGGGACCGAGCTTTTCCGATACGGTTGTGAAATGCTCTATATCGGTGAACATGACCGTAGTCGTTTGACGGTTTGAACGCAGCCTGCCCGATTCCAGGTACTGGTCCCGGTGTCTCCAGATTTCATCGGCGATATCGCTCGATACGTGCCTGGAAAACAGCTGCATCAACTCACGCCTCTGCATGCGTTCATAACCGGAGAGGTAGATTGTAACGAGACCGGCGGTCACGAGCCAAGACAGGCCGGCCGGAACGGCCGGCAGCCACCAACCGCCGATATACGCGCCCCAGGTGGCCGCAAGGATAACCGCAGCGCCCAGAAACATGAGTGCGAACAAGCGTAAAAAAAAATGCACCGCAAGTCCGGTCAGACAACCCAGCGCTCCCCAGAACACCACCCATGCAATCTCAAGATATTGACTCATGAACTGCAGCGGCGCATCGCCGTCCAGGGCCGAGCGCAGCAACTGGCTGGTAATATAGGCGTGGACCATCTCCCCGGGTACCGTATCGTTGCGCCGGAGGTCGCTGCTGAAAGGCGTGAAGAAAACATCCTTCACACTCTCGGCCGATACCCCGATAATAACGACCCTGTCACGGAACACCGCCGGCGCCACATCTCCGTTCAGGAGGTCCGTCAGGGTAACGGTCCTGAAGGGTGACGCCCCGTCACGGTAGTCCAGCAATATCTGGTAACCGCCCGGGTCCGCCGCGACATAGGGACCTTGATTTCCATCAAAGGGCGCAAGGGTGATATCACCGAGCCGGATAGATGACGGATCCGGTTCGCCGGGTTGCGGCGTAATACCCTCGTCCTCCAGATATACCATGGCCAGCCGCAGTGCGAACCCGAACGAAACGCCCGAGTCATCGTCCAGGAACAGCAGCCCCCTGCGGACAGCGCCATCCGGGTCGACGACAACATCGGTAAAACCAATGCGTTGCGAGCCTTCCAGCACCGGCGGCGGGCCGACGCCAGGGGAATCCAGCGATCCGAATTTCTTGACGGCGATAATCCGCCTGTTTTCGAGCAATGTCCGCTCCAGCGCCTCCGTACCCGGCGGGATCGGGCGGTCTCGATAGATATCCAGCCCGATAGCCCGTGGCCCGTATGCTGCCAGCCGCCCGAAAATCCGGTTAATCGTCAAATCGGTTAACGGCCATTCGCCAAGGCGGGCAATATCCTCTTCCGTTACCGTGACCAGGGCGATTCGGGGTTGCTCATCGCTCCCGGCGGTAGTGGAGACCAGCGTGTCATACGCCGGAAATTCCAGTAACCGGAGGCCGCCGCTGCCACGTACCAGTAATATGACTGCAATGGCGGCAATACTGATGAAAATGCCTGCCATCTTCGGTGATCGATGCAGCGTTGAAAAGGATAATTCCGTCGTCATCGAACCAGCCCCGCACTTTTGACCATACCCCGGTTATCCGCAGACCCGGCAGGTATATTTTCCCAATACAACGATAACCGGCAGGCCATGCAAACGCGTATTCCACCCGTCACACGACTGTTGTGAATTATTCACGCAGCCGAGTTCCATTATACGCTGTTCCGGTTGTTTCGAAGGGGGCGGCCGATCTCGCTGCACAATAGTGCAGCGATCGCGTCTTCCGGATTGCCAGACTACACGAACCCGGCACAATCTATAATGAAGCACAATATGCCTGCAACCGCCGGACGCCCTCGTGGAGATTATCCAGCGACGTGGTATAGGCGAATCGCACATGCCGTTCCGGATGGTTGTTCCCGAAATCGATGCCGGGTGTGACCGCCACACCGGCCTCCTCCAGCAGGCGCTCGCAAAATCCATAACTGCCAGTGGTGAACCGGCTGCAATCGGCATACAGGTAAAATGCGCCCGGCGGGGTTACCGGGATATCGAATCCGACGTCCCTTAACGCCGGCAACAGGTAATCGCGCCGCTCCCGGAATGCTGCGCGTCGTTGCTCAAGGATGGCGAGATTGCCGGGGTCGAACGCCGCCAGTGCCGCATGCTGCGAAACCGTTGGCGCCGCCAAATACAGGTTCTGCGCCAGCTTGTCGATCTGCGGTACAAACGCCTGCGGCGCCACCAGCCAGCCCAGTCGCCAGCCCGTCATGCCGAAATACTTGGAAAAGCTATTGATCACGAAGATATGGCTGGATACCGCCAGCGCGGTTTGCGCCTCCGTTCCGTAGGTCAGGCCGTGATAGATCTCGTCCACGATCAGGCCACCCCCCCGTCCCAGCACGGTGGCATGGAGGCGTTGAACAGCCTCGCGCGTGAGCAGCGTACCGGTGGGGTTAGAGGGGGATGCCAGCATGAGTGCCACCGCCTCCGGCGACCAGTGCTGCTCCACCTGGGCGGCAGTCGGCTGGTAGTTCGTCGCCGGCCCGACGGGTATGCCGACCGGCTCGCCATTCAGCAGGTACACAAAGTTGCGGTTACAGGGATAGCCGGGGTCGGCCATCAGCACCCTGTCACCCGGATCGACGAGCACCGCCAGGGCAAGCTGCAGCGCCGCCGAGGCACCGGGCGTGACGATGATGTGCTCCGGGGGCACCTCGCAGCCATAGCGATCCCGGTAGAAGCCGGCAATGCGTTCCCGCAGGGCCGGCAGGCCGGTTGCGGGCGTATAGTGCGTGCGGCCTTCGTCCAGTGCCTTGCGTCCGGCATCAACGACCGGCTGCGGCGTGACGAAATCGGGTTCGCCGATTTCCATGTGAATGATCGACCGGCCACCTGCCTCCAGTTCCCGGGCGCGCGCCAGCAGCGCCATGACATGGAACGGCTGGATCGATTGCATGCGCCGGGTTGTGTTCACCGCTTCCCCCGGCACAGCGCGTGCAGTTTCCGGAGGTAGTCCGTATCAACCATCTCGCCGGGCGCCAGGCTGCCTGCCAGCAGGTGGCAGGGCAGGCCGGGTTCTCCGAGGTGGTCCAGCACCGCGGCGGCGCCGCGAAAGTCATGATCCCCCGTATAGGGATTCACGGTGATCAGGGCGTCAACACCGGCGGCATGCGCGGACCGCAAACCGTTTTCCGAGTCCTCGATGGCGATACACTCCTCCGCCGCCAGTCCCAGTTTCTCCAGGGCGTATTCATAGATATCCGGCGCCGGTTTTTTGTTTAGCACAACCCCGCCCGCAGCAATCACATCGAACCAGTCACGAACAGTGTGCGCGAAACTGTTATCCAGCAGTGCGATGACATTGTCCGGTGTTGTCGTTGTCACGATGGCCAGGCGCAGACCGTTTGCACGCGCCTCCTTCAACAAACGCTCAACCCCCGGTCGCAGCGGCACCTCTCCCGTGGCGAGACTGTCGACATAGAAAACCGTTTTCCTGGCGTGCAGGCGGGCAATCAATCCGCTCGCATCCGCCGGCAACTCGATATCCGGCCGGTGATGATCGAGATAATAACGGATCCGCTCCTTGCCGCCTGTCACGGCCAGCAGTTCATGATACAGATCCCGCTCCCATACCCAGCCCAGACCGGCCTCGTCAAAGGCCTTGTTAAAGGCCCGGCGATGGATCTCCTCGGTATCAGCCAGGGTTCCGTCGACATCCAGCAATACGGCTTTCAACCCGGGTTTCATCCGGCATCCTCCCCCGGCTTCATTACAGGCTGCAATTCCCGGAGAAACGACCCTGCCGATCGCGGCCTGAATTCTTGACTAATCCATAAAGTGGCGTATAAATAACGCCCCGTACTTAATACCCGCCTGGAAGCAAAGTTGCAATCGGGATGGTTTAATACTAATTTTTCATTTCTATACAAAAAGTTAAGCGGTGCGACCTGGAGATAGCTTACATGGCGGCAAAAAAGAAGGCGGTCAAGGCGAAGGCGGCGGTGAAAAAGAAGACCGCCGCTAGAAAGAAAGTGGTCAAGAAGGCCACTGCCAGAAAAACCGCGCCCAGAAAGAAAGCCGCCCCGAAAAAGAAGACCATCACCAAAAAAACTGCATCAGTCAAAAAAACCGTAAAGAAGAAGGCGGCGCCGAGGAAAAAGGCCACCGCAAAAAAGCGCAGGAGTACATCCCTTATCGGCCCGGTCCCCGGCATTCCCCCCTACAAGGCAAAAAGGGGTGAGGAATACATGAGCGACGATCAGGTGACGCACTTCAGAAATATACTCATGGAGTGGAAGCGCGGCCTGATGGAGGAAGTGGATCGTACGGTACATCACATGCAGGATGATGCCGCCAATTTTCCGGATCCCAATGATCGCGCTACTCAGGAATCCGAATTCAGCATGGAATTGCGTACCCGCGATCGCGAACGCAAACTGCTCAAGAAAATCGATGAAGCCATCCGCAACCTGGATAACGAGGAGTTCGGTTACTGCGAGGCCTGCGGTGTGGAAATCGGCATCAAGCGCCTGGAGGCAAGACCAACCGCAACGTTGTGCATCGACTGCAAACTCCTCGATGAAATCAGGGAAAAGCAGATGGGCTAACCGGATTCATGGTTACGGATTATTTGTGAAGCCGGCGCAAGCCGGCTTTGTTTTTTCACGGCATCTATAATTCATCATAAACAAGAAGCTCTGATTGATAATTATTTACCGCAAAGACGCGAAGGACGCCAGGAAAAGACTTTGTGCTTTTTCGCTAAGCTCCTTTGCGTTCCTTGCGCCTTTGCGGTGATAGACAGGGCCGTGTTGATTTTTGAGCGGTCCATGATAATTGCTGCAGATATCAGGGAGGATTAATAAACACCCGTTTGATATTTTCTGTGCTCTCTGCACCCTCTGTGGCAGACTGTTTTTATTGATGCGACAACCCGATAATCCGAAGCCCGTTTACCGCGGGCGCTTCGCCCCCTCACCCACCGGGCCATTGCATTTTGGTTCCCTGGTAGCCGCGGTGGGCAGTTACCTGGATGCCCGTCACCACGGGGGGGAGTGGCTGGTGCGGATCGAGGACCTGGACCCTCCCAGGGTAATACCCGGGGCGGCCGACGACATCTTAAGAACCCTGGAGGCGCTGGGTCTGAATTGGGACGAACCGGTGGTCTGTCAAAGCCGGCGCAGCCGGCACTACGCAGCGGCATTGCGGGATCTGGAAGCACGGAAACTGATCTACCCGTGCGCCTGCAGTCGCAAGGAAATAGCCGACAGCACTGTCGGGACTGTTTCCGGCAATGTCTATCCCGGCACCTGCCGCCGCGGCCTGCCGCCGGGGCGTTCAGCCCGCGCCCTGCGGGTCCGGGTCGATGCGGCTGAAATACAGGTAACCGACAGGCTGCAGGACAGGCTTTACTGCCGCCTCGAGACCGATACCGGCGATTTCGTGGTCAGACGTGCAGACCGGCTGATTGCCTACCAGCTTGCCGTCGTCGTCGATGATGCCGCTCAGGCGGTTACCCACGTGGTGCGCGGCGCCGACCTGTATGACTCGACAGCACGCCAGATTCACCTGCAGCGGTTGCTTGGCTACCCCGCCCCCGCCTATCTGCACCTGCCGGTTGCCGTCAACGACAGCGGCGAGAAGCTCAGCAAGCAGACCCGTGCCAGTGGCATCGCGCCTGAAACCGCGCACAAGGCCTTGATCGATGCCCTTGAATTTCTGCGGCAACCGCTGCCCGACTCGCCGGCTGAGGCCAGCCGGGACGAGCTGCTCGCATGGGCGATCGCACACTGGGATGTCAACCGCATCCCGGCGTGCCGGCAATTGCCGGCTCCTGCCCCGTATACGTCTCATCGACCTGCACAGGGCGTCTGATGCGCAACATGACCGGCAGGGCATGGATGCCGCCGTTTGGCAAAACAACCGACCGGGCTATAATCGCCGGACATGCAATCAGTCCGGGCCGGATAACACACAGGAGCTCAGATCCATGAGTGAGAGCAAGATCTACGATATCCCTGAATCCTTCAAACAGGCCGCCCTGCTGGATGAAGCCGGATTCGAGGCCATGTACCGGCAGTCGGTGGAGGACCCGGCCGGTTTCTGGGCGGAACAGGCCGGAAAATTTCTCAGCTGGGACAGACCATGGGACACCGTGCTCGACTGGGATTACAGCAAGGGGTATATCCGCTGGTTCGAAGGCGGCAAGCTGAATGCCTGTTATAACTGCATCGACCGGCATCTGGACGGCCGGGGCGACCAGACGGCCCTGATCTGGGAAGGCGACGACCCGGCGGACGATGCAAAAGTCACCTACCTTGAACTGCATGAACATGTGTGTCGCCTGGCGAATGCCCTCAAGGCACGCAATGTCAGAAAAGGTGACCGGGTGTGTATCTACATGCCCATGATTCCGGAAGCGGTATACGCCATGCTTGCCTGTGCAAGAATCGGTGCCATCCACTCCGTGGTATTCGGTGGATTTTCTCCGGATTCCATTAAGGACCGCATCCTGGATTCGGACTGCCGGACGGTGATTACCGCGGATGAAACACGGCGCGGCGGCAGGCATATCGGACTCAAAACCAATGTCGATGAAGCGCTGCAGTCCTGTCCCGACGTACACACAGTGCTGACGGTGCGCCATACCGGCGCTGATATCGGCTGGACCGCCGGCCGGGACGTCTGGTATCACGAGGCGACGGGCGAGGCTTCAGCGGACTGTCCGCCCGAGCCCATGGATGCCGAGGATCCATTGTTCATCCTCTATACCTCCGGCTCCACCGGAAAGCCCAAGGGGGTCCTGCACACGACCGGTGGCTACCTGCTGTATGCCGCCATCACCCATAAATACGTGTTCGACTATCACGATGGCGACATCTTCTGGTGCACGGCGGATGTCGGCTGGATTACCGGACATTCCTACATCGTTTACGGCCCGCTGACCAACGGGGCCATTTCACTGGTCTTCGAAGGCGTGCCCACCTATCCCGATGCCTCCCGCTTCTGGCAGGTGTGCGACAAACATGCCGTCAATATCTTCTACACGGCGCCAACGGCCCTGCGCGCCCTAATGCGCATGGGCGAGGATCCCGTCAACAAGACCTCGCGCAGGAGCCTGCGACTGCTCGGCACCGTGGGCGAACCCATCAACCCGGAGGCCTGGGAGTGGTATTACCATACCGTTGGCGAAGGGCGCTGCCCGATTGTCGATACCTGGTGGCAGACGGAAACCGGTGGGCACATGATCACACCGCTCCCGGGCGCGACGCGCCTGAAACCCGGCTCGGCCACCCATCCCTTTTTCGGCGTGGTCCCCGCTCTCGTCGACAACACGGGCAAAGTGCTCGAAGGCGAAGCCGAAGGCAGCCTGGTGATCACGCGGCCATGGCCGGGGCAGATGCGCACCGTGTACGGCAACCACCAGCGTTTTATCGATACCTACTTTTCCGCCTACCCGGGCATGTACTTCACCGGCGACGGCGCCCGTCGCGACGCGGACGGTTATTACTGGATCACCGGCCGTGTGGACGATGTACTGATCGTCTCCGGACACAACCTGGGCACCGCGGAGCTGGAAAGTGCGCTGGTATTGCATCCGGCCGTGGCGGAGGCCGCGATCGTGGGCTATCCGCATGACATCAAGGGACAGGGCATCTATGCCTACGTCACGCTGGTCGACGGCACGGAACCGAGCGAGGAACTGCGCCGCGAGCTGATCACCCATGTGCGCAAGGAAATCGGCCCGATCGCCACCCCGGATGTCATCCAGTGGGCACCGGGGCTTCCCAAGACCCGTTCCGGCAAGATCATGCGCCGTATCCTGCGCAAGATCGCGGCCAACAAGACCGGTGAACTGGGTGATACCTCGACCCTGGCCGATCCAGGCGTCGTGGAAGACCTGATCGCCAACCGGGTAACCGTGTAGCCCGGATTTCTCACCGGGCGGCGTTGGCGGATACTATTTTGTTGAAGGAGCTTGAGTTATGGTGAGTCATCAAAAACAGGGCGTATCCGGGGGATGCCTATCCCGACCCTGGCTGGTTCTCGTGCACCTGGACTTGCTGTTCACTCAAGTGGTAGCTACGGCTACCCCTTTCGTTCCACAGCGGCGTCCAGGCACACGAGTCCGGCGCCAGCATCCGGGATCCCGGTAAGAATTCCGGGCTAACGCCCGGATGCCCTGCCGGCTGCCGGGCGGATGATAAAAGCAAGCCCGTTTCGGCCGGCCTGGTGGCTGCCGGGCCCGCATATGCAAACCCTGTACCCGTCCCTGTTCAGACGGCGCGTACCGCCTCCCCTCGTGCGCGAACGGCTGGAACTGCCGGACGGCGACTTCCTGGACCTGGACTGGACGACAGTAACCGGCGGCATGGTGGTACTGGTCCTGCACGGTCTGGAAGGATCACTGGAATCCCATTATGCAAGCGGCATAATCGCGGCCCTCTCGCACAACGGCTTCACGGCGGTATTGATGTATTTCCGCAATTGCAGCGGCACACCGAACCGCCTGCCGCGCACCTATCATTCCGGGGAAACGGGTGACCTTGCGCATGTCGTGCGGCATATCCGGATGCGGTATCCCGGCATTCCCGTTGCCGCAGTCGGTTATTCACTCGGCGGCAATGTGCTGCTCAAGTGGCTGGGCGAACAGGGAAGCGCGGCGCCGCTGGCAACGGCCGTGGCGATCTCCGTTCCGTTTGACCTGAACGCCTGCGCCCTGAAACTCGAAAACGGAATCTCGCGCATCTACCAGCATCACCTGATCAAGAAACTCAGAAAGGCGGTCATTTCCAAGGCGCGCATTCATCCGCCCCCCTTCCCGCTGGAGCGTCTCGGGGAACTGCAAACCTTCCGCCAGTTCGACGATGCGATCACCGCTCCCCTGCACGGCTTCAGGGACGTGGATGACTACTATTCGAAATCCAGCAGCCGGCGGTTTATCAGGGACATCCGCATACCCACCCTGATTATTCACGCCGCGGACGATCCCTTTATACCAGCCGCCGCCATTCCCGCTGACGGTGATTTAAGTCCGGCGGTCACGCTGGAACTTTCGCGGCACGGCGGTCATGTCGGGTTTGTCGCCGGTCACGATCCGGCGGCACCCCGTTACTGGCTGGAGCCACGCGTCATTGCGCACTTGCGCGGCCTGGAAAGTTAACCGTTGTTGCCTGTCCAGGGCACTACACATACCTATAAACTACATCATATCTTATATGTTACTTATTGTTCTTCTTAATTTAATTGTTTCGCTAGAGGAACTGACGCTGCACATCACGGCATCAGGGGTGGAGCGGCCATGCCCGGATGCACAGGGCAAACGACGGGAGCAAGTACGGAATCCTCACCGTCCTCGATAGCGGCAACCCGTATCCCGGATCATGAGTGCCGGTACTCCCCTGGATTCGGGGGGTGGCGGCGGGACCTCCACCGGTTGCCCGGGCGGGACTTCCAGCGGTGGCACCGAAGGCGTCTCCGGCGGACCCTGGGGGGGAATACCGGGCGGTTCCTCCGGCCGGGGCCGCTCGGGAGGGAATCCTGGCGGTATCTCCGGGTCACCTGCCCGGAATGGTCTGATATGTGTCTTCATGCTACACCCAATGCCGCGAGACTGACTGGTAACCGCACTGTAACCGACAACCGGTATCGCTTCCAGCGCCAACCCTGATTATAGTTCTGGTTACCGGCTCATCGTTCCAGGGAAACAGATCATGCAGCAGGATCGCAAAAACCGCTTCGTGCAATTCCTCCTGGGAAGCGCGCGCTATCCGGCCGAGTATCAGGCGGTCAGCTGGTTGTTTCTGCGTTTCCTGGGTGTCATCTACCTGATCGCCTTTGCCTCGTTCGGCTCGCAGGCCGAAGGACTGATCGGCAGCCAGGGCATCCTGCCACTGACAAGTGATCTGCAGTCCATTAGCAACCAGTACGGCACTCAGGGATACTGGCTGTATCCCAGCATCTTCTGGCTGAATGCCGGTGACGCCACGATCACCGGAGTATGCCTGGCCGGGGCGGGCGCCTCCCTGCTGCTGATCGGCAATATCCTCACACGCCTCATGTTGCCACTGCTGTTCGTGCTGTACCTGTCGCTGGTCTATGCCGGCCAGATATTCATGAGCTTCCAGTGGGACTTTATGCTGCTCGAGGCCGGGTTCCTGGCCATATTCCTCCCCTGGGGCTCACACATTGTCATCTGGCTGTTCCACTGGCTGCTGTTCCGGGTGCGCTTCCTGTCCGGCGCCTCGAAACTGATCAGCGGCGATGAATCCTGGGCCGGGTTTACCGCCCTGAATCATTATTTCGAGACACAGCCCCTGCCGCACATCGGCTCATGGTACGCCCACCAGCTGCCGGAATGGCTGTTGCGTGCAGGCGTTGGCTGGACATTTTTCGTCGAACTGGTCGTCCCGTTCATGGTACTGATGCCGAGGCGAGCGCGGTTTGTCGCGGCCTGGCTGACAATCATCACGCAGCTCATGATCATCGCCACCAGCAACCACAATTTTTTCAACCTGCTTACCATCGCCCTGTGCCTGTTGCTGTTCGATGACCGGGCACTCAGAAGATTCCACTTGCCGAAACTCGACCACAGGCCGGGCAGACTGGCGACGCTCACGGCAGGGGTGCTGGCGGCATTCATCGTATCCAGTACCGCCTCCATGATGTGGTCGGTATTGACTCAAAAGCCGCTGCCGGCATTCAACGAGAGCATCGTGCGCCACATGGTTCAGTGGCACCTGGTCAACAGCTATCATGTCTTTCCTGTCATGACCACGAAACGCCCGGAGCTCATCATTGAGGGTTCCAATGATGGCAAACACTGGCTGGCATACGGATTCAAGTACAAACCGGGCGATCTCAAGAGGCGGCCGAAATTCAACGTACCCCATCAGCCCCGGCTTGACTGGATGATGTGGTTTGCCGCCCTCAGCCCGCCGTTCACGCGCACCTCGTACTGGCTGCCGGATTTCATGACGCGGCTGCTGGAAGGATCCCCTGCGGTCCTTGACCTGCTGGAACACAACCCGTTCCCGGACAAGCCACCTGTCTATGTCCGCGCACGCCTGGAGGATTACCGCTTCACGACACCTGCCGAACGTGCTGCAACCGGCCAGTGGTGGGTGAGCAAACCGATCGGCATGTACATGGGACCGATTTCATTGCCCAGGTAAATCGCCGGGCGCGCCCGGACGGTGCCTGGCTCGCATTGCTCGCCGGGCGGCGCGAATACACAAGATGGAATCGGGCTCAGGCACATCCGGTCAAACCGCAACAGACTGTGTTAGTGAATGCAGCCCGTCCCGGCAGGATGCGGGCCAGCGCCGAACGTGCGGTCAGAATATATTTCAGCCTGAAAATGTCGCTTGCATATTTTTTATATCCGGTGTGTAATTAGAAGTCCAAGGGCCGCCTGATGCGGCCTTTTTTTATTTGAAATCAATTAGTTTCGTGACATAATCCCGCCATATACATGCAGCATCATTGGTAACGGACACACGCGGGGGAGGAGATTCATGCCTGACGTTTCATAACACAGATCGATCATCTCTGTTTTTTCTGCATCCAACGACGAGAGGATTTCCGCATGGCGAAATACACGCGCAGCAGAAGCAGGTCGAACGGGAAAAAGACACGCAGACGATCTGACAATGAACTAATTGATCAAGACGGTGTTGTTATCGACATCAACACCTTCACCCCACTCTCCCCTGAAAAACCACTCTCACGCCACCCGCATCACCCGCTCATCCAGGCACGCAACCGTGCCCAGGGCGAGTATATGGCCGCCATCAGTACAAACCAGCTTACGTTCGGGCTCGGTCCCGCGGGCACCGGTAAGACTTTTTGCGCAACGGCCATGGCCGTCGAGGCTTTCGAACGCCGCCAGATCGACCGCATCATTTTTTGCCGTCCCGCGATCGAATCAGGCGAGAGCCTGGGATTCCTGCCGGGCAAATTGCAGGAAAAGCTGGAACCCTGGTTCAGCACCTTTCGCGCCTATCTAAACGATATGCTGGGACGCGGTGTCGTGGACTGCGCCCTTAAGAACGAGCGTATCGTGTTCGAACCGCTGGCCTATATGCGGGGCAAGACCTTCGAGGATGCCTTCGTCATTCTGGACGAGGCGCAGAACTGCACGCGGTTGCAGCTGAAAATGTTCATGACACGCATCGGGGAACGCACCCGTGTCGTCATCAACGGGGATGTGCACCAGACGGATATCGGCAACGGTTCTGGCCTGGTGGATGCCGCTACCCGCCTGCGCGGACTTGGCAATATCCATATCCACGAGTTCGAATGCAGCGATGTCATCCGCAGCAAACTGGTGCGCGATATTATCGAGCGTTACGAAACGGGGTGATTCACTCGACAATATATTCCAGTTGTAGGGTGCAATAGCGCGGCATATTGCACCAATGTAGTGTTGATCATAACGAGTCCTTAGGGCGCAATAACGCAGCGTATTGCGCCATTGGATTGTTAATCATGATAAACAAGGCTGTCGACATGACTACTCCCGGCCCATGTCGCAGGATACACACCCTGTCTGATAAGACGGTGAAAAGTTGAATATGGCCATTCAATAACCCGATTCACACAACCATGTTTCACAGGATTGATATGTACCTAGTCCATGTGTGCAACATCATCCATTTCATCCCTGATCAGATGTTCCCAAAAGCACCGCTGCCAGATGCCACGTTCTTTCCGTTGCCGTCTTATCCTTGATTGAAATTCAGTTCGGGAAAGTGATTTTTAAAATCCGGCTTTGATCAGGCGCCATCTCAGGGGAAAGTCGCTGTCGCCGTCAGGCAGTTGCATTACGCAATGCATATGATCCGGCAATACAACCCAACCATGGATGTTGAAGGGGTAAGCGTATTTCACTTTACGGATAGCTTGTCGCAGAGAATCAATATGCAGGACAGCAGATTATTGTTTTTCCTTTGCCACAAGTTGACCGTAAAAAAACCAGGTTCCTCCCGGACAATGGGGTCGGTGGTAATTCGGCATTGCGTCGTCTTCCTTTACATAGTTTACGGCGCAACACGCTCCGCTATTGCGCCCTACGCTTGCTGATATACATATGACTTTTCCAGGATCAACATACCTTATGCGCTACGAATGAAAAGGTTATGAGTAATACCAGCAGAATATACGCAATCAGAGTAAGTATACGAAAGTGTTTGTACCGTTGTTGAACTTGGCCAGACGCTTCTGCAATTGATTTCCTAAGCAGCCCTAGTGCTTGCATCTGTCTTGGTACAATAAGCAATGGCTTCAAAAGCCTATTGGTAATTCCAGCCTTTAAATTTACACCTTTTAAAACTTCATAGTCTTTAAGCAGCCTACGTCGAACAATCGCGCGACTGAATAATAATATTATTATCCCACCATAAAGACAAATAACCACATAAAGACATTGTGACTTTCCAATCATCATCTGAGAGTTCCAAGGCAGATCAAAGTTGGTCCATCAGCAAGTAATCCAGCAATAATCGGACCTGCTTTCTGTTGGGCAAGACTTAAGTAGTGTTGCTCAGCTTGAAGAGCAACTGCACCCGCAATTGCTATGTTTACTGATAATCCAATGTATGGCCCAGCTGCGAAGCCTGTACCTAATGCGTATAAATTTGGCCCAACATCAAACGTACCATTCGCATTAACCGATACTCGATCATGCACTTCCCGCTCTTGACAGTCATTGGTGCATTTCACGTCAATATTAATATAGCCAGATGCATGCCCTTGTAAGTGGATAAACTTCAGATATCCCCAGATGGAAAAAGACGGAGAGACAAAGCTCCAGTCATCTATTCCTACATCTTGAATGTTGAATCTAGCACTCTCAATCCAAGACCCCCGTACGTTTTGTCCTAGTGGATCAATAAATCTTAGTGCATTTGCTCTGGCGTAAAGGTAGGTGTTTAAACCACCGTGCAACCCAACCGGATCACTTGTAATGTATCTTCCCGTTGCTGGGTCATAATACCGAAAGTAATTGTAATACAGCCCTGTCTCCTGGTCATAGTACTGGCCGGGGAAGCGCACATTCATTGTAGTTGATTCCCCATCCCTGTCCGGATCATCGTCCACCGTAGCAGCACCGAATGGATCATAGTTTGCCCGCCATATCACATCACCGGTTTCATCGGTCATTGCAAGCGGCGTACCGAGGTGGTCGTTGTGGACATATGACACCACGGTGGCATTCCCTGCTCCGCCGCCGACATTGACAAACTTCACGGCATCGGCCGTGCTCCGGCCGCTGTTATCGCTGGCTTCGACATATTCATTACCGGTCCCATCGAAATTGTATACCCCCAGCAACTGCCACTTGCCGCTGTTGTGCGTCTGATCGACAACCATGGTGACAATCTGTCCGCTGTGCATGATGCTGTAGGGAACCACCTGACTGTTATGCCGATCGGATATCCAGCGCGCATAAACCTCGTATTGTCCCGCTGCCAGTACCGGCATCCAGCGCACCGGATTCCCCGAATATCCGTCAGAATACAGATGGTCGCTCCCGTAATCCTTGTTATCGGTCACACTGTACCAACCGGCCGGTGCGATCCCGTTATCGACAACCACTGCATCACCGCCAGCCGGTATCTCATCCTGATCGAGGACCGCCAGCAACTCGCCATTCAGGTAGACATACTCGCGTTGCACCTCACCGTTGGCATCGAGCTCTGCCAGCAGTTCCCCATCGATGCCATAGCGGAACGCTGTCACTGCAACCCCCGAGTCTTCCTTGCTGATGCGCTGTCCGAGGCCATTGTAGACATACTGTCCAAGGAGCACATCCCCGATAACCGGCTGCTTATTTCTCCCCTTGCCTTCCCAGCCGACGATCTCCCGGCTATATGCTGTCTGCAGACGGTTACGGCTCGTGTAACCGTACATTCTGCCGCTGTCGTCGCCTGCCAGGCGACTGACAATATTACCGTTGGCATCCAGCGCATAGGTCCAGCCGGTCTCGGTGGTCAGCCTGTTGCTGTTCGGACTATAAACATATTCGGTCGTGGCCGTATCACTGACGAGACTTGTGCGGTTGCCATTCGGGTCATAGTCATAATCCCGGCTGCCAAAGGGCCCGCTGGCTGTATCCAGCCGGTTCAGGGCGTCGTACCCGAAGCTGCCGGGGCCGGTATAGGCGCCTGTACGACTCTCCAGGTTGCCGTCGGCATCGTAGAATGTGTACGCCAGGTCCAGTACCCCGGGAACAGACTGGGCCGTGAGACGATAGGCACTGTCCACCGTCCGGGTGAGTGTCGCACCGTTGCCATAGGTGAGGCCCTCTACCGCCCCGAACGGGGCATAGGTCATACCGCTCGCCAGGGTCGTGGTGACACCGTCCACGGTCAGATCTGCCTGGCTTACCTGCCCGGCCGCATCGTAGCTGTAGGTGACGACCGCACCCGAGGGATAGGTGAGGGTATTGACACGGTTAGCCGCATCGTGGGTATAGGCAAAGCCCTGATGATCCGTGACATTGCCGAAGGCATCATAGGCGTAGGTGACGTTTTGCGCGGTTGTAATCACGCTGCACAACCGTCCTGTCCCGTTGGTACAAAGGTCATAAATGTAGGTGGTATCGTCGTCGCTCCCCGGCGCGTCCACATGGGTCAGGCGGTTGAGGGCATCGTAGCTGTAGAGGAACATCTGCCCCCGGGCATCCTGCATCGAGATGAGGTTGCCGGCATCGTCATAGGAGTTATGCGTCATACCGGTATCCGGGCTTGTGGTGGTGAGCAGATTGCCCAGATCGTCGTATTGATAAGTGGTGACCCCACCATTGGGATCGATTGCCGCGGTCATTCGGTCGGCGACGTCGTAGGTATAGCGTGTCAATTCGCCGATGCCGCCCAGGTCCCGGGTGCTGCCGAGCAGGCGCTTGAGATCGTCATAGTCGAAATCCGTCACCGAACCCCTGCCGTCCGTCTGTTTGTCCAGGGTACCGTCCGGTGCATAGTCATAATCCATTGCCTCGTTGGCCCGGCTGGCGGTATCCAGCCGGTTGTAGTTGTCGAAGGTCCGGTTGATGGCTTTTCTCAGCAGTCCGTTGCCGTCATAGATATTCTCTTCCAGCCGGTTGCCTTCGGTATCGAGGCTATATTCAATGGAATTCCCCAGCCCGTCCGTGACCCGGGTCAGGCGCCGGGCATCGTCATAGCCAAAGGTGATCGTTGTGGCATCACTGGTGTCATCCGCCGTGATGATGGACGTCACATCGCCGGTGGCGAGATAGGTCCAGCGTGTGACCTTACTGGTGGCGCCATCCGATTGCGTCAGGGTTTCCAGACGATCGTTTCCCGGGTAATAGGTATAAATCAGGGACAGGCCATCGGGACGGTCCTCGGAGGCTACCTTGCCGGTGGCGGTATACTGGATATTGCTGCGAGTCAGGGTGCCGTTGGCATCCTCGATCTCCTTCAGGCGTGCCCGGTTATTGCCTTCCAGCGGATCGTCCGGATAGTAGCGGAATGTGGTGATATCGGAAATATCGGTACGCGGACCGTCAATCTGGCTGAGCTGATGCAACGGGCCGTTGTACTGCCAGGTGGTGGTCCGGTTGACCGGGGTGCCGTCCGGCGTGAAGCCGGCGATGGTCTCGGTTGTCCGGTTGCCGAAGTCGTCATAGGTATAGGCAGTGACCTTGCTGGACCCGGCATAAACCGATGGTTCGGCCCTGGTGGCGAGCTTGCTGAAATAGCGGAGATCGTAGGTATAGTCGGTGCGGCGTTCCGCGGACGTACCCAGCGCCTCGATCCTGTACCCCGGGTTGCCGTTGGCATCGTAGTTGCCGAGCCCGGTCGTGACTCCGTTTTCGGTTTTCTGCAGCAGGTCGCGTGTCTGCGGATCGTACTGGTAGCTGGAATTGCCGGTACCACAGGACACGCAACCCGGACCCGTGACATCCGCCACCATCGGTACGCCGTTGTAAATAACCCTGCTATAAATACTCGTCTCCCCGTTGCTGTTGGTCACCGTTCGGATACCACCGTTATAGAGCATCGATACCCCATCAATACGATCCGTCAGAATGGTTGTTTGCGGTCCATGGTAGGTGGCGACAGGAGCGCCGCTGCTGTCATCGTACTCGTATGTGGCATAGCGGATCCCGCGTTCATCTGTAATTCCGGTCAAGGCGTGCGGGTGAACGCTGTTCTCGTAATGATACTGTCTCACCGGGTTGTCCGAATCGTCTCCCGGTGTAGCATCCGGATAGGCGATGAACTCGAGATTGTTATTGTCGTCGTAGCTGTATTTCCAGACCCGCCCGGTGTGATCGGTAATCGCTGTTATGCGCCTGTCCCCATCATAGGTGTAGTTCAGCGATTCGCCCAGGTCCGTCGAGACGGTAGCGACATCATTTGATGCGTTGTATGTGTAATCGAAAACGATGCCCGAGCGGGTGGCGATCTGTATCAGCCGCCCGGTGGTGTCATAGGTCTCGACTTCATCCCGGTCATTGCTGTATTGCCAGCCTTCGGAGGTCCGGATCAGGGTGCCGGGAACATCCTCATCCGTCTGCCAGACGCCATTGACGAGCGTGAAATACCATGTTTTGCCGTCTGGCCGGGCAAGATAGGCCGTCTCCACAACAGTGTTCCCGGGCTTGACGGACAATTTAATGGACCGGTCATGATTGGAATGCCAGCCGCTGCCGAAGCGATAGGTGAGTCCCCTGTTTTTATCCCGGCTGTTATAGGTGCGGGTGATGCCCAGCCCCGACAGCGATGAAGGTTCAAGATCCGTCTCGATCTGCAACTTGTTGCTATAGACCACGCTGATCGGGTTCCCGGCGTATGGGCTACCCTCCCTGCAAGACATCTCCCCGAGGCTTTTGTTCTTGGATATCACCCCGGGTGTAATCACGCACGTACTATTGATCCGGGTCGTTCCCACCGGACAATTTACGGGACGTCGTCTGCGTAATCCGTAACCATCACAATTTTCAACAGTTACGATCGAACGGTAATTTTCATTTTCGATATTGAAATAAGACGAATACTTCGGGTAGTCGGTGCCGCCCCCGCAAACATGGCCATGATACTCACTGTCGGGAAATTCCAGATCCACCCACGCCGACTCTCTCAATTCCGATTGGCATTTGGCGATCAATTTGCCTTTCACGACCTGGACAATTGCGGCTTCATTACCCATGTAGCCAAAACCATCATAGGGAATGTTGACATTGCAATTAAACGCACGATAGACCCATTCACCAACAGCGGGGGCGATGCAATCATCACAGGCCCCTTTCGCTGCTTGGGGTGTCCATGCCAACATGCATGACAGACAACAGCATGCGGCAAGTTCCCGCCACATTCGAATGAAGGCTGCACGGGTGGTTGTGCGCTCTCCTGAATCAGTATGGCCCGCGTGTGCAACCAGCGCCTTTTCCCTGGATACCATTTTCAACCTCCTTCCCTGGACGTTTGAATTGGTTATTGCTGTTGTTACTTATAGCAGCATCAATGTGTGTTGCAACCGCATGAAAAGTGCAGCCCGGGAAGACAGGGTTTCTCGTCCCCGTATGATTTTCAAGGACCTGGAGAGCGCTATCGTTGATATGCCGTGCTTTTCCGGCTGTATTCCTACAGCAATTTGAGCATTCCTGCACAACCACGCACAAAAAAACCCGCATCACATGGTGCGGGTTTTTTAATGCTATGGAAGGCAGGCGGCTTTCGGCCCGCGCATTTCATCAGGCGGTGCTGGCAGAACTCATGGAGTCGAGATCATTAAAATGATACCCATCCCGGAGCAAAGGTGTGGAACCGGGTATTGCCTGCCCCGGTCAGAAATGCGGGCTAGTCCTGCCCCACCGCCTTCATGCTGAGGCGGATGCGGCCCTGTTTGTCGACCTCTAGCACCTTGACCTTTACCTGGTCACCCTCGGCCAGCTTGTCGCTGACATTCTGAACGCGCTCATCACAGATCTGGGAAATATGCACCAGCCCGTCCTTGCCGGGCAGGATGGTGACGAATGCTCCGAAGTCCATCAGTTTGACGACCTTGCCGTCATAGACGGTGCCGACTTCCACATCGGCGGTGATCTGTTCCACCCTGCGGCGCGCCTCGTTACCGGCATCGAAATCGACCGAGGCGATCTTGACGTTGCCGGCGTCATCAATATCGATGCTGGCACCGGTCTCCTCGGTGATCGAACGGATCGTGGCGCCGCCCTTGCCGATGACGTCACGGATCTTGTCCGGGTTGATTTTTATGGTGATATAGCGCGGTGCATACCTGGATACTTCCTCGCGGGGCGCGGTAATCACCTTGTTCATCTCGCCCAGAATATGCATCCGTCCGGCATTGGCCTGGGCCAGTGCCTTCTCCATGATTTCCCGGGTAATGCCATCAATCTTGATGTCCATCTGCAGGGCGGTTACGCCATTGGCTGTTCCGGCCACCTTGAAGTCCATGTCACCGAGATGGTCTTCATCGCCAAGGATATCGGTCAGGACGGCATAATTATCAGCCTCCTTGATAAGGCCCATGGCAACACCGGCAACCGCGGCACTGACGGGCACACCGGCATCCATCATGGACAGGCTGCTGCCGCAGACACTGGCCATGGAACTGGAACCATTGGACTCGGTAATCTCGGAGACCACCCGTATGGTATAGGGAAAGCCTTCCTTGTCCGGCATCACCGCACTCACACCGCGTTTTGCCAGCTTCCCGTGGCCCACTTCACGCCGCTTGGTACCGCCCATGCGGCCGGTCTCGCCGACACAGTATGGCGGGAAATTGTAGTGCAGCATGAACTGCTCCTTGTAATTACCGGAGAGCGTATCAATCAGCTGCGCATCACGTTCCGTGCCAAGGGTCGTCACCACCAGCGCCTGGGTCTCGCCACGGGTAAACAGGGCCGAACCATGAGCGCGGGGCAACACCCCGATGCGGATGGTGATCGGTCGCACCGTCGAGGTATTCCGACCGTCGATGCGCGGATCACCGGCGAGAATGCGGCCACGAACGATCTTCTTTTCCAGCTTGCCGATCGCGCCCTTGATCTCTTCAGCGGAGAATCCACCTTCGCCTCCTTCAGTAGCCAGCTTGTCGACGATTTCCTCGCGCACCTTGCCCAGGAGGGTATAGCGGTCCTGCTTGTCGGCCACCTTGTAGGCGGCGGCAATGGCGTCACGGCCTTCCTTTTCGACCGCGGCGGCGAGTGCGGTGTCCTCTTGCGGGGCACTCCATTCCATCGCAGGGGTATTGACTTCCGTGGCCAGTTCCCTGATGGCATTGATGGCGACCTGCTGCTGTTCGTGTCCGAAAACCACGGAACCCAGCATGATATCTTCCGGCAGTTCCTTCGCTTCGGATTCGACCATCAATACGGCGGTCCCGGTACCGGCTACCACCAAGTCGAGCCTTGACTCGGCCATCTGGTCGGCCGTCGGGTTCAGTACATAATTGCCGTCGATATAACCCACCCTGGCGGCGCCAACCGGCCCCTTGAACGGCAGACCCGAAATGGACATGGCGGCAGAGGCCCCGATCAGTGCGGGAATATCCGGATTGATCTGCGGATCGAATGAAATCACCGTAAGGATTACCTGGACCTCATGGGTAAACCCCTTGGGAAACAGCGGCCGCAACGGCCGGTCAACCAGACGGCACAACAGGGTCTCCGCCTCGCTGGGGCGACCCTCGCGGCGGAAGAAATTCCCCGGGATCTGGCCGGCGGCATAACCCTTTTCCTGATAATCCACCGTGAGCGGGAAGAAATCGCGCCCTTCCATGGCCTGCTTGTCGCCGACGACTGTCGCCAGTACCTGTGTGTCTCCCATGCTGACAATGACTGCACTGCACTGACGGGCGATTTCCCCGGTTTCCAGAGTGACCGTTTGGTCGCCGTACTGAAATGATTTCTTGATTACGCTCACGGGCTGGTTTCCTCGAAAGAAATAAGGTGGCTGTATACAGGGGGAAGTTAAATCGGAAATTGGCGCTAGCGGCGCAGCCCGAGACTGCTAATGAGATCCTGATAGCGCTTGCTATCCTTGCTCTTCAGATAATCCAGCAGCTTGCGGCGTTTGTTAACCATGCGCAGGAGACCTTGACGTGAATGGTGGTCCGCCTTGTGTTTCGAAAAATGATTCGTCAGATGCGTGATGTTGGCTGTCAACAGGGCAACCTGCACTTCCGTTGAACCGGTATCCGCATCACCTCGCTGGTATTGCTTGACGACCTGCCCTTTCTCTTCGGCACTCAAAGCCATGTAAGACTCCCAAAAACTTCCATAAACTATAGTGAGCCCGGTATTTTAACGGGGCTTAGGGCCAGCCACAAGCCATCCAAAAGGAAATATAATATCACGAGGCGCTCAGCAAGCGCCGTGGCGCCACCCGTCCGTCATCCAGGATCTCCCCCATCCCCAGGAACCGGGTCTCGCCCTCGTAGAGACGCACCCAGCCATCCGTCGGCGCATTGGGAACCAGCACCGGCTGCCCCTGACGCAGGTAAAAGGCCGAATCCCCGCTGAGATGCACGTCGGGCCACTGGACCAGACCGCTTTCCAGTGGCAGCAGGCAGGCATCCAGCGCCGCCAGGCCATCCCCGGCGAGTGTCTCAAGGCTTTTCAAATCAAACATCTGCGGATTGTCAAACGGACCGACACCGAGTCGGCGCAGTGCCGAGATATGCGCGCCGCAGCCCAGCTGTTCACCGAGGTCCTCTACCAGGGTTCGGACATAGGTGCCCTTGGAACAGCGTAGCCGGAACTCGACCATGGGCGCGGCAAAATGGAGCATTTCCAGCTCATGGATAGTGACCCGGCGTGGCTCGCGCGCCACTTCAACGCCCCGGCGCGCCAGCCGGTAGAGCCGCTCACCCTTGTGCTTGAGGGCGGAATACATGGGCGGAATCTGTTCAATTTCGCCCTGAAACCCCGCAAGCGCCTGGCGCAACCGCTTCTCCGAAACACCCGTCAGCGGGCGCTGCATCAGCAGCTCCCCCTCGGCATCACCCGTAGTGGTGCGCTCGCCCAGCTTGCAGACCACGCGGTAATACTTGTCGGCATCCAGCAGGAATCCGGAGACCTTGGTGGCCTCGCCAAAACAGATCGGTAACAATCCCGTGGCAAGCGGGTCCAGACTGCCGGTATGACCGGCCTTGCGCGCGCGGTAGAGCCTTTTTACGATTTGCAGGGCGGCATTGGAGGTCAAACCGTCGGGTTTGTCGAACAGCAGGATGCCGTTGACCTGCCGCAGATTGCCTTGGCGTTGACGTCTGTGCCTACTCATCATCCTTCCTGTCATCGGCAACGGCCTTGCTGATCAGCGCACCCAGCCGCGCTCCCTCTTCCAGCGAGCGGTCGAGATAGAAACGCATTTCAGGTATCGTTCTGATGTGCAGTGCCTTGCCAAGCTTGTGGCGCAGAAAACCGGCCGCGTGGTTCAGCACAGCGATGGATTCGACAACCTGGCCCTCGTTGCCTAAAACCGAGACATGCACTTTTGCATGGGCCAGGTCCCGCGACAGCTCGACTGCCGAAATGCTGACCATTCCCAGCCGCGGATCCTTGAGCTCGGTTTGTATCAGCGTCGCCAGCTCGCGCTGGATCTGTTCGCCAACACGGCGTGACCTTGGAAACTCCCTGGGCATGGGTGGAAAACCGTTGATTGGGAGCAGACCCCGATGTATCTGCAGCGGGGCCTGCCCCTCGCCTTACAACTCGCGGGTCACCTCGATACGTTCGAAGACCTCGATCTGATCGCCGTCCCTGACACTGTAGTTCTTGACGCCAATGCCGCACTCGGTACCCGCCTTGACTTCCGCCACGTCGTCCTTGAAGCGACGCAGGGACTCGAGCTCACCTTCAAAGATAACCACGTTTTCACGGAGTACACGTATGGGTGCATTGCGGCGTACAACACCCTCGACGACGATGCAACCGGCTATATCACCCAGCTTGCGCGACCGGAACACTTCCTTGACCTCGGCCAGACCGATAATTTCCTCCTTCAATTCCGGGCCGAGCATGCCGCTGGCAGCCGCCTTGACGTCGTCGATGGCGTTATAGATCACGCTGTAATACTTCAGATCGACGTTATTCTCCTCGATCAGGCGCTTGGCCGAGGTGTCGGCGCGCACATTAAAACCGACAATGATGGCATTGGATGCAATGGCGAGGTGGACATCGGACTCGTTGATGCCGCCGACACCGCTTGAAACGACCTTGACCTTCACACCCTCCTCACCTGATGTAATGCCGGTCAGGGCCTCACTCAATGCCTCGGCGCTGCCCTGCACATCCGCCTTAAGGACAATATTGACCTTCGGTGTCTGCCCTTCTGCGGCGGCCGAGAAAACATCTTCCAGACGCGCCTGTTGCTGTTTGGCGAGCCGCTGGTCGCGCGATTTCTTCTGCCGCAATTCAGCCAGTTCACGCGCCTTGCGTTCATCGGCGACGACGATGACCTCATCACCGGCATTCGGCACCGACGACAGACCCAGCACGAGTGCGGGTATGGAAGGCCCGGCCTCCGAAATCTGGTGGCCGTTTTCATCGAACATGGCGCGCACCCGCCCGTATTCCTGTCCGGTCAGTATCAGATCACCTTTGCTGAGCACGCCGTTCTGTACCAGGATGGTAGCCACGGCACCACGCCCCTTGTCGAGACTGGATTCGACGACGATTCCGGTAGCCGGACAGTCATGCACCGCCGTCAGCTCGAGTATTTCAGACTGCAGCAGTACCGCATCAAGCAGGCTATCGACACCCTCACCGGTTTTGGCGGAAACCGGGATGAACATGGTATCGCCTCCCCATTCCTCCGGAATAACATCCAGGGCGGCCATTTCATTCTTGACACGATCCAGGTCTGCCTCGGGCTTGTCGATCTTGTTGATCGCAACAATCAACGGCACTTTGGCGGCCCTGGAATGCTGGACAGCCTCCTGAGTCTGCGGCTTGACGCCGTCATCTGCTGCAACCACGAGGATGACGATATCGGTCACTCTGGCCCCGCGCGCACGCATTGCCGTAAAGGCGGCATGACCGGGAGTATCAAGGAAGCTGACCATACCCTTTGCGGTTTCCACATGATAGGCGCCAATATGCTGGGTAATACCACCTGCCTCGGCATCCACGACGCGGGTGCGGCGAATATAGTCAAGCAGCGATGTCTTGCCATGATCGACATGCCCCATAATAGTCACAACCGGTGGCCGTGGCAGCCTCTCGCCGGAAACCTCCTCGACCTGCTGTTTAAGCTCCTTTTCCAGGACATTGTCATGGAGGGGTTTTGCAACATGCCCCATCTCCTCCACCACCAGTGTCGCGGTATCCTGATCAAGCACCTGGTTGATGGTCGCCATTACACCCAACTGCATCAGGACCTTGATGACTTCGGCTGACTTGACCGACATCTTGCGAGCCAACTCGGATACCGCGATGTTTTCCGGGATACCGACTTCGTGAACAACGGTTGCCGTCGGCATTTCAAAACCGTGTACACCGGTGGACTCGATGGTCACACGGCGCGTCGGCCTGGCCTTCTTCTTGCGGCGCCCGCCCTTGCCGGCCGCCACATGCAATTCCTTGCGGCCATACTTGGTATTTTTGCTGCTTTCTTCCTTGCGTGACTTGCGCTCGGCGGCCTCACTTGTCTTCTTCTGGCGGACCTCTTCCGCGGTTGCCAGCGTACGGGCTTCCGCCGCAGCCAGTGACTGCTGGCGGGCATCCTCTTCCGCCTGTTTTCTTGCTTCGCGCTCCGCCTTGAGGCGCGCCTCCTCTGCGGCCTTCTCTTCCTCTTTCAGCCTTTTGGCCTCCTCACGCTGCTTGCGTGCGGCTTCCTCAATAGCTTCCTGCTCCGCCCTGATACGCGCCTTCTCAGCCGCCTCCCTGTCGCGCTGTTCCTGTTCCTCCGCGAGCAGGTCTGATCGTTTCACGTAAGTTCGCTTCTTGCGGACCTCCACCGAAACCGTCTTGGCTTCGGGACGTGTCGTGCGCAGTGCCCCCCTGCCGGCGGGCCCGCGCCCGGCAGGAACCTTGGCGCGCAATTCACTCTGCATCTTCCTTTTCAGCGTGATCTTGCTGGCTCCGGCTGTTGACAGGGAGCTGCGTTTGCCATGGCTTTGGCGCAGAAAATCGAGCAACTGGGTTTTCTCGTTATCCGTTATGGTCGCATTTTCATCAGTGACCTCAAGGCCCGCTTCTCCCAGTTGCAGCAGCAAACGGTCAGGCGGAACCCCGACCACTTCAGCAAATTGTTTTACAGTTACTTCTGCCATTTCCTGTTATCCCCTCAGTCCGCTGCCTCTTCGGCAAACCAGGGTGCCCTGGCTGTCATGATCAAGGCGCCGGCCCGCTTCTCATCCATTCCTTCGATATCCATCAGCTCGTCAACGGCCTGCTCCGCCAGGTCTTCCATGGTAATCACGCCCCGCCCCGCAAGCTCGTAGGCCAGCGCCTCATCCATGCCTTCCATCTCCAGCAGGTCCCTGGCGGGTTCTGCATCGCCGATTTTCTCTTCCTTTATGATGGCCTGGGTCAGCAGCACATCACGCGCACGCCCACGTAACTCTTCAACGATGTCTTCCTCGAACTCCTCGATGGCAAGCAGTTCACTTTTCGGTACGTAAACGATCTCTTCAATACTGGAGAATCCTTCCTGTACCAGGATGGCGGCAATCTCATCGTCGACATCAAGCTGTTCGGTGAACAGCTTCTGCAGTTCCTGCGCCTCGGCCTCGCTCTTTTCTTCCGCCTGGGTCTCGTCCATCACATTGAGTGTCCAGCCGGTCAACTGGCTGGCGAGACGTATATTTTGCCCGGCACGGCCGATTGCCTGCGACAGCTGGTCTTCGTTGACCGCGATATCCATGGTATGGGACTCTTCATCCACCACGATGGATGTCACCTCGGCAGGCGACATGGCATTGATAACGAACTGGGCCGGGTTATCATCCCAGAGAATGATATCCACACGTTCGCCCGACAGTTCGGTCGAAACCGTCTGTACGCGGGAACCACGCATTCCGACACAGGCACCCACGGGGTCGATACGCGGATCATTGCTTTTGACGGCAATTTTGGCGCGCAGGCCGGGGTCACGTGCGGCAGCAAGGATTTCAATGAGGGTTTGCCCGACCTCGGGAACTTCCAGCTTGAACAGCTCCAGGAGGAATTCCGGTGCCACGCGACTCACAAACAGCTGCGGTCCGCGCTGTTCGGCGCTGACTTCGCGCAGGTAACCCCGCAACCGGTCTCCGGGACGCACGGCCTCCCGGGGAATCATTTCCTCGCGCAGGATAATTGCCTCGGCATTCCCACCCAGATCCAGATAGACATTACCGCGTTCCACACGCTTGACGACACCCGTTACCAGTTCCCCGACACGGTCCTTGTAGGCATCGACCACCATGGCGCGTTCAGCCTCGCGGACCTTCTGCACAATGACCTGCTTGGCGGTCTGGGCTCCGATTCGCCCGAATTCGACTGACTCCATCGGCTCCTCGATATAGTCCCCGTGCTCCAGGTCCGGATTTTGTTCCCTTGCTGCCTGCAACGTAATCTGACGCTCCGGATGTTCATATACCAGCATCTCTTCAGAGTCCGACTCAGTACCTTCCACGTCTGCCAGTGATTCATCAATCACCTGCCAGCGACGAAAGGTCTGATATTCGCCTGTTTCACGATCAATCGCCACGCGCGCATCGATATCGCCGATATGGCTTTTGCGTGTAGCCGTCGCCAGCGCAGTTTCAATGGCCTCGAAAATAACATCCTTGGCGACGCCTTTTTCATTGGATACCGCATCAACCACCATCAGTATCTCTTTACTGTCCATACACTAAACCTCCAAACCCTGCATTCAGTACTCCGGCACCAGACGTGCCGTCTCAATCTGGTCAAATGGCAGGCTGATCTCCTGTCCTTCCTGCACGATCACGATATTCCGGCCCTGCAATCCCGCAATGCGTCCCGTGAACCTGCGCCGTCCCTCAATGGGACCGGTTGTGCGCAATTTCACCTGCTGTCCTGCAAACCGTTCAAACTCAGCCGGCTTGAACAGTATCCTGTCGAGCCCCGGGGATGAAACCTCGAGGGTATAGCGTCCCGGAATCGGATCCTCAACGTCCAGTACGCCGCTGACCTGGTAACTCACCTTCTGGCAGTCATCTGCCGTGATTCCCTGCTCGTTATCTATGTAGACCCGCAGCAGGCTACCGCCCTTGCCTCCTGTCTGGTATTCAACCCCGACCAGTTCATAACCCAGAGCGCGGATAGCCGGCTCCAGCATTGCTCCTATATTCAAGGGATCCAGCCGCATACTACCCGCACCTTGCATCAGGGTGATAATGCATCATCCATGCATCAAAACCACAACAAACCAGCCATACACCGTAGCCGCCGGTCAGCCGACCAACGGCTCCGGGAGCCGGTGCGTCTGGCCATCAAGCAGCGCGGTGCCGGTATCCGGAAACAAAAAATGGGCCAAAGGCCCACTCCATGAACTCCGAAATTGTTCTTTAACAGGCAAAGTATAGCAGATTCCGTCACCTGCCATCACGTCCCTGCTTCCCGCTCTACCGGTCCCCTGTCGCGCATTGCTACCGATGGTCGCTCGGGCATGGCCCAGACCAGCCTCTCGACCGGTTCCCGGTCTCACCTTCTCCTGCCCTCGCGCGACGCTGGGCAGGATGCCCGAGTGCCGTGGAGCACAGGGATGTGCTGGAACGGGCGTACTTACATCCCTGTAAGTAAAAAAACCCCGCAAGGGGTTCAAATCAAAATTGGTAGCGGGGGTAGGATTTGAACCTACGACCTTCGGGTTATGAGCCCGACGAGCTGCCAGACTGCTCCACCCCGCAGCAACGGCTCGGAAGTGTAGCGACTGACTTGCTCGATTTCAAGTCCTCACTTCGTGCGAGCGGAATCGAACGCGAATCCGAATGACCGGGAACCGGCTTTTGCCCCGCGCAGCCTCCCTGCCGAGTTCCATCATCCTGTGTTATTTAAGAAAAACAGTTAAGGGATGATCAGGCCGCACGCGGATTCAGGCCGGGAAGCTTGGCCTTCTTTCTGCGTGAACCGCCCCATTGGCGGCGGCCCAGACGCGGACGCAACTGATTTCTAAAGTCCCTCTTCCAGGCGACAAAATCAACCGAACGGCCGCCGTAAATTGCGCCGTCGAGTGTCTGAACCAGGTTGCGGACCATGGCAGGTTCGACACTGGGGCTGTTTTCGATAATTTTCTCCCCGATGGCGGCCAATGCCGTATGCGTGGGTATATCGAGGTCCTTGCATACCCGCTGTTTGAAGGCAGTGCACCATTCACTCGGCGATTCCAGCCCGTCGATGCAGCGAGTGCACATCCAGAGCCTTACCCGTTTTGGCATAACGAGCGCAAAGGCCATGCGCACTCGATTAAGATTGGCAACCGGTGAAATCGTTTGCCAGGCGGCATGGGATGTCCTGCCGACCTGCTGCCCCAGCGGTTTCAGTAACTTGCCGGCGCCCGTGCTAGCTGACCGCAGCACCGATTGCCTCGCCGGATTTCTCAGCACCCAGTCCCTCAGCCAGTAGCCGGCGATGAGTCCGATGGTCAGCAATAGCGGCAGCCAGAAGAAATTGCTGTGCAGGAAACCTTCACCACTACCTGTTGATTCCCGCGGGAGCATCCCGCCGGCGCTTGCAGTCACCGCCTTGCCCGGCAAGGTAGCCAGGCGGGGCGTACCCGACTCAATATCCCACCATGTGATGCCCAGTTCAGGCAGCTTGATCAAACCGTCATTCAGGGGGATGAGTGTGTAGGTTTCGGTGCGCTGGCCGATCAGCTGTCCATCGCGTGAAACCCCGCCTTTTAAATCCGTTGAATCATGGTAGATCCTGAAATCATCGCTCTTGAGTTGCTGCTCGAGCGAGGGCAACTGCTTGCCCAGAGCTCCTCTGGCTTTCAGTTCCAGTACGAGGGTAACCGGACGTCCGGCTTTCACGGCCTGATCCTGGCGCAGGTTTGCCTGCAACTGCAAATCATTCAATGGCAGCCACGGCGTCACGGAACGGTCAGCGGGCTTAACCAGCAAAGTGGCTTCTCCGGTAGCGGTTGCAGTAAAAGCCTTGTCTTCGCGTTGACCATTGACCGGCAGTGTGCCCTTGAAACGGATGGCGGGAACACCGATCTCGCCGGAGCGCAGCGGCGTCAGCTTGAAATGGTACGCATTGACGATCTCTCGACCCCTGCCACGCTGCGGTGCGCGCGCCGTGGTTATGGGACCATCGATCTTCTCGAGCACAGCCCCTTCAATCCGCGGCAGAACAGGATTCAGGGTCTTGATATTCCCGCTGCTGACAACCCTTGCGGTATAGAGGATATTCTGGTTTTCATAGGGGGTCGTTGAACTGAGCTCAACCTCGACTTGCGGTTCGCCGTCAGCTCCGCCTGGCAGATATTGGCCTGCGTAGGGACTGGGTAGTCCACTCTGGGCATAAGGTTGACTCACCCAGCCCTGATACTCGGGCCAGCCCGTTCCCGGCGCGCCACCAAGATAATAGTTGCCGGCAGGCTTCGGCAGGGGTTCACTTTTCAGGCCCGCCTTGAAGTCCCCCATATTGCCCCAGGGACGGTTGTTCATCTGGCCGGGGATACCGCCTGAATAGTTGTTGTTGCTGTGATTGCCGGGTGGCTTTTTACTGCTGTAGCTGTAATTGTAGGAAAATGAGAAACCTGACGCGAAGGCTAGCGTGGAAGCGCCGGCGGCCAGCAGGCCGATCATGAGGTACTTTACTGGTTTCTTCGAGATCAAAATTCTAACCCCCGTAAATAATTATTATAGTTGGGACCTGTGTGTAGTAAATACCTTCGGGTTCCGAAATTTCCTGTCGGAAGCAGATTTGATATGGTCAATGTCCCTACCATGGCCGGGTTTCCATCAATTGCCCGCCGTAGCGCTCCATTGCCTGCCTTTCTTCAATCATAAACTGGTTCCTTAACAAAGCTGCCGGATCGCCTTCAATGCGTTCCAGCCACTGTTCCATGACCACAAGGGGTATGCCGCCGCTGGCAGTACCGGATTCATCCGGCATCCCGCCATGGGAAGCGTCCGGATTATCCCCTTCCAGACTGAGTTCCATCTGGTCAACCTGGCCGACGGACTGGCTGGCTGCGGCCTCTTCCGGGGTGACATCTTCCGGTGCTTCGCCACCCGTGGCGACAGTATCATCCTGACCACCGCCAGAGTCCTCCTGCTCGGATTCCTCGGTACCCCCGGTGTCGCCGATTTCCTGCTCTGTACTCCCGCCAGGTTTATCCTCTGTTAGAAGATTACCATTTTCTTCTTCAGCTTGCATGCCTGTCTTACCGGATTCCCCCTCGGTCAATGACTTGTCACCGCCGGACTCATCCTTTTCATCTCCTTGTTTTCCTGACATATTTTCAGAATCCTGCTCCCCTCCTTCGACCTGGTCCTCGGACTCCTCCTTACCTCCCTGCTGTTCCGCCGTATTCGTGTCACCGTCTGAGTCGCTGCTGGATTCCTGCTCCTGTTCGCCTGCCTCCTCGGACTCCTGCTCCTGCCCACCGGAGCCTTCGGATTCCTGCTCCTGTTCCTGCTTGCCCGACTGCTCGGATTCCTGCTCCTGTTCGCCTGCCTCCTCGGACTCCTGCTCCTGCTCACCGGAGCCTTCGGACTCCTGCTCCTGTTCCTGCTTGCCCGACTGCTCGGATTCCTGCTCCTGTTCGCCTGCCTCCTCGGACTCCTGCTCCTGCTCACCGGAGCCTTCGGATTCCTGCTCCTGCTCCTGTTCGCCCGACTGCTCCTCGGACTCCTGCTCCTGCTCGCCCGACTGCTCCTCGGACTCCTGTTCCTGCTCGCCCGACTGCTCCTCGGACTCCTGTTCCTGCTCCTCGGACTCCTGTTCCTGCTCCTCGGATTCCTGTTCCTGCCCCTCGGATTCCTGTTCCTGCTCCTCGGATTCCTGTTTCTGTTCTTCCGGTTGCTCCTCAGGCTCGCTTTCAGGCTCTTCCTCGACAGCCTCCTCTTCCTGGGCTTCCGCAAGAATGGATTTCGCCAATTCGAGATTATTCAGGATATCCTCATCGTCTGCGCGCAATTCAAGTGCCTGCTCATAGGCATCGACCGCCCCTTTATAATCGCTGCGTTTGAAACGGCTGTTGCCGAGGTTGTACAGGGCATCCGCCTTGACATCCTCACGCTTCACACTCTGAAAGGCTTCACCCGCCTCGGTGTATTTTCCAGCGCGGTAGAGGGCGACGCCACGGCGGTAATCATCGGAAAAATCTTCCGCTGCTTCCTGGTAGTCTCCCTGCCTGAATTTCAGCACTGCCTCCTGCTCCGGCGTCTTGAACCAGCCGGCGTCGGCCGCCGCTGTCATTCCCGCCAACAGCATGCAGCACACCACCCTGCGGATCCAGCCCGAGTGGATACATGTCTTAGCGTCGCTGTCGTATCCTGATCCGTTCATTGTTCCACGTGCTTGAAGGTTGCCTGGGTGCGGCGGAACAATGGCAGAACCAGTAGCAGGGCGAGTCCGGCAAGCCAGTAAAAACGCTCATTCCAGACCCGGGTGTGCTCATCACTGCCGCTCCTGGGGAGCGCCTGCGCCTTGACCTGGTCGAGAATCTCCCGGGTATCCCCGTCCCGGTAATCGGCCCGCAGGTAGATGCCGTTGCCGGCACTTGCCAGTGACTTCAGCATGCCTTCATTGAGTGCTGAAATGATGGGCTTGCCCGATCTGCCCATGATCCGGGGATTGTTTAACCCGGGAACAGCGTCCCCCTCGGGGGTTCCGATCCCGAGCACATGCACGTTGACCCCCGATTCGGCAAGTGTGCGCACGCGTGATTCAAGCCCTTCCTCGTCGAAATCCCCGTCGGAAATGATCAGCAGTGAATTGCTACTCTCCTCCGGCTGGCCCGCCAGGATCTGTTCCGCACGCTCCAGCGCAAAGGTCAGGCGGCTGCCCTGAAGCCGAACCAGGCTGGTATCCAGGGCAGTCAGCATGCGGCCTATCGCTTTTGTATCCTCGGTTATCGGCGAAATGACGTGTGCAACAGAGGCATATGCAATCAACCCCACCCGAATGCCACGGCTGCGATCCAGCAGATCCTCTACCTCCTGACGTGCCCGGGCAATGCGGGAAGGTTTCACATCCGACACGTTCATGGACTGGGAAATATCGACCAGTACCAGAAGATTGGTTCCCGGACGGAACAGTTCCACGTCCGTGAAATCCCAGCGCGGCCCCGCCATGGCCAGCACCAGCATGGACCAGAGTGCCGTCCAGCGGGCAAAGCGCATCCACCGGGTCCTGGCTGGTGCCTCCGATTTGCCCAGCAGGTGGGGCAGCAGATGGGAATCTGCATACTCCTGGACACGCTCATTCCTGGCCGCCAGCCCGGGACCGAGCAGCAGCCACAGGGCAACCGGAACACAAAGCAGCAACGCCCACAGCCAGACGGGCTGGGCAAAATGGAAGGCGTTTGCCAGGTTAGCCATGAACCCGACCCGCGAACCAGATCCTGGGCAGGCCGTCCGGAAACAGGCCCAGCAACAGCAGGGCCGCCAGTGCCAGTCCCAACGGCCAACGATACAGCGGACGCGGAATCATGACACTGCGGGATTCAGCCTGGGTTTTTTCCAGCGCATCGATTCGCTGATAGATTTTATCCAGGGCGTCACTGTCAGTTGCGCGAAAATAGGCACCGCCGGTCAGATCAGCGACCTCGGTCAGCAGGTCTTCATCGATCTCCATCTTGACCTGCTTCATTTCGCCGTCTTCAAAAAAAGGCACCAGACCCTTGCTGCCCACGCCGATGGTGTAGATACGTATACCTTCATGGGCCGCCATCCTGGCGGCGAGACGTGGTGGCAGGCTGCCCTCGGTATTCTCACCATCGGTTACCAGAATCAGCACTCTCGATCCTTCCGGACGTTCGCGCAGCTTTTTCACGCCCAGCCCGATGGCGTCACCGATTGCGGTTCCGTCACCCGCCATGCGTGCGACAATACCTTCCACCAGGCTGTGCACTGCCTGTAGATCCAGCGTCATCGGTGACAGCACGAATACCTGGCTGCCGAACACCACCACACCGATACGATCGCCCTCACGCGCCTTGATGAAACGTTCCAGCACCCCCTTGACGACGGCGATACGCGTTACCCGTTGCCCCTGTACCGTAAAATCCAGGGCCTCCATGGAACGCGATGTGTCAACGGCCAGCATCAGGTCATAGCCCTCGGTCCGGACTTCCGTATAGGGTTCCAGCCACTGCGGCCGCATAAGGGCTGTCACCAGGGAAACCCATAACACGGTGAGCATGATTACCTGCAACAAACCGCTCGCATGCGTCAGCGAGCGGGCGGATAAAAATGTCGATGCCAGCCTGCCCAGTGCCGGATGCAGCAATGTGGACCTGTCGCCGTATGTATAGGCATCTGTTGCGTGATGCTGCCGTGGCCACAGTTTCCAGACCAGCAGCGGCAGCGGTAGTAACACGGCCGCCCAGGGCCAGTGAAAGCTAAACACGGACCTTTCCCCTGATTGCGGCAAGCAAGCCGCCGGTACGATTCCGGTTATCTTCCGATTGTTTCTTCGGTATGTCGCTGTCGACCCAGCGGATGGCTGCACGGATCAGATTTCCGAGTTCCTTGCGTTCGACCTCTGATTGCGGCGGCATATACGGGGCGACCAGCAGCATCCGCCCGCGTTTGTGCCAGTTGAACCCGGTCGTGTCATGTTCCACCAGCCACTGAAGCCAGGGTTCGCCTGTCAGCCCGGCGGCCGCGCGCCGGCCGCTGCGGACCATGGCGATGCGGCGCAGCAACTCCGACAGCCGACTGGCGATTTCCCGGGGATCCTCAGCGGGTAATGCCTTCTTCAGTGCATGCAGCTGCCGGCGCGCATCGGCACGCCAGCCTAGCCATATGCCGCGGTAGACCATCCATTTCAGCAGCCCGATACCCAACAGCAGTAACACAAGCAGGACCAGGACAAGCCACCAGCCCGGTGCCGGCGGCCACCACGGCACGGCGTCAAGTCCGTGGATATCACGCAGCACCCGCGCGCCTGTCTCCATGATGTTTATGAATACCTCCCCGCGAAATGCCGCAGGCCTTCGATAAGTGCGCGATGGACATCTTCGTCCGTGCTGATGGGTATCAACCCGATACCGAGGCGGTATGACATTTGCGTCAGTTCCTCCCGACGCTGCTCCCAGTCCTCCCTGAATGCCTGCCGACCGGCGGCATTATCGGTATCCACCTCCAGCAATTCACCGGCGGCGTTGGAAAAGATAACCGACCCCATGGATGGCAAGTCGCGGTCGGCCGGGTCATCGACTGGCAGCAGCACCACGTCATTGCGCTGCCGCAGGCTGCCAAGGGTGCGCTCCAGACCCGTGGTGACCTGGTTGATGGCCGCAATGACAAAGATCAGCGACCCCGTATTGGCGCCGCTGTCGAGCCGTCTCAAGGAATCCATCAATTGCCTCTCATCCGTATCGCCGCGTTCTGCCGGCTCCGTCAGCGCCCGCAACAGCCGCCACAGGCCGCGGCGTCCCGGTGAGGCGCGGTAATACCGGATCCCGCTCCCCGGTTTGCCAAACAGCACCCCGCCCACACGGTCATGCTGCCGGGTCGCGGCCCAGCCAATCAGGGCGGCCGTGCGCGCCGCCTGAATTGACTTGAATGTGCCACGGGTGCCGAAACTCATGTGCGGGCCGGTATCCACGCACAGAATGACATTGCGCTGCCGTTCCTCACGGAACACCTTGAGATGGGGGCTATCGGTCCTGGCCGTGACCAGCCAGTCCATGTTGCGGATATCATCTCCCTCGCGGTATTCACGCACCTCCTCGAAATCCAGGCCGGTGCCGCGGAATACCGAGGCGTACAACCCGGTAAAGGTCGAATTCACGAGGTGGTGGGCCGCGACACCCAGGGTGCGGGCCTGGTGGCGTAACTCCAGAAGATCGTCGATCCGGGGATGGAGAATCATTGCGTCACTACCGGTACAGCTGAATAACGTCCCACACGCACACCAACAGATTCACTCACGGGATGGCAACAACCTCCAGCAGTCGCTTGATGAAGTCGTTGCTGGATATACCTTCCGCTTCCCCCTCAAAGGTCAGCAGAATCCTGTGCCGCAGCACATCCGGCGCCACGGTCTGGATATGATGGGGCGCAACGAATTCCTCGCCGTCCAGCCAGGCACGCGCCCGGGCACAGCGCGCCAGTGCGATGGTGGCGCGTGGCGAGGCGCCGAAGCGGCACCAGCGGCCGAGGTCCTTGTCATAGGCTTCCGGCCTGCGGCTCGCCTGGACAAGGTCAACGATGTAATTGTTCAACTTGGGATCAAGATATAACCTGGCGACATCCTCGCGTGCCTTGAATAGCTCGCTTTGCTGCAGCTTGCTGAAAGAGGTATCCGGTAGTTCCAGTTGCTGCTTGCTGTCGAGTTCGAGGATCGCCAGCTCTTCTTCACGATCCGGGTAGTCCACCCAGACATGCATGAGAAAACGATCGAGCTGGGCTTCCGGCAAATGATAGGTGCCCTCCTGTTCGATCGGATTCTGTGTAGCGAGCACCATGAACAGCGGAGGCAGGGGGTAGGTACGAAGTCCAACCGTCACCTGATATTCACCCATGGCCTCAAGCAGCGCCGACTGCACTTTCGCCGGTGCACGGTTTACCTCATCCGCCAGCAACACGTTGTGAAACAGCGGGCCGGGCCGGAATTCAAATTCACCTTTCTCGTGGCGGTAGATATCTGTACCTATCAGGTCGGAAGGCAACAGGTCCGGTGTGAACTGGACGCGGTGAAAATCACCTTCAATGGCCTCGGCCAGGGTTTTCACCGCCGTGGTCTTCGCCAGACCCGGCATGCCCTCAACCAGCAGGTGGCCCTCGCTGAGCAGGCAGATAAGCATACTGTCAACCAGATCGTGCTGACCGACAATCCTTGAGGCAATATGGGTGCGCACACCGTCCAGAATGCCTCGGTCCACACGCCGCATTTCTTCCCTGCTGTTTCTGTTCAACAAAGTGCTGTCTCCTGGGTTCCCGATCATTGGCTACGAACAGCTCAAATAATCGCTGAAATTATGCAACTATCGGGAAAATAACAAATTATCAAGAATGAACTGTTTAATCTGTTTAATTATATAAATAAATATTAAGGTAGCATTATTCACAATAATAACAGGTAATTTATTGATTTGCGTCAATCCCGTGGAATAAAAATGGTAGACAATCCCTGGCGCGATTAGGCAAGCAGTATATTCGGCTGAAAAACAGCCTGTTCGCGGCGGACGCGCAGACTTCTCAGACGAACACGCGAGCGCACAGGGCCAGCAGGCCACCGGGAAACAGTCCCAGTCCCAGTACCAGCAGGCCGTTCAGGCTCATGGCAACCTGGAGGTCCGCGCTGACCGACAGTGTCGTTTCTCCAGCGGGTTCATCAAAGTACATCAGTTTGACGATGCGCAGGTAATAGAATGCACCGATAATGGAAAACAGGACCGCCACCATTGCCAGCCAGACCATATCGATGTGGATCACGGCCTGCAGCACGGACAGCTTGGCATAAAAACCGACCGTAGGCGGCACACCTGCCATGGAAAACATCAGGATCAGCATCATAAAGGCAAACCACGGACTGCGGGCATTCAGACCCCTGAAATCGTCCAGTGCATCGGCCTCGAAACCCGCGCGACTGAGCAGGATGATCATCCCGAAACCGCCGATGGCCATCAGTGCGTAGGTAATGGCATAAAACATCGCGGCCGAGTAGCCTTCCCCGGTACCCGCAAGGATACCCAGTGTCAGGAAGCCGACATGGGATATGGTTGAATAGGCGAGCATGCGTTTGATATTGGTCTGCGCGATGGCCACCACATTACCGATCGCGAGGGACAGTACAGACAGGATGACCAGCATGCCCTGCCAGTCCATGACCAGGCTGCCCATGGACTCCGCCAGCAAGCGCATTGCCATGGCAAACGCCGCGATCTTGGGCGCGCTACCGAGGAACAGGGTAACTGCCGTGGGCGCCCCGTGATAGACATCCGGCACCCACATGTGGAACGGTACGGCGCCGAACTTGAACGCCAGCCCGACCACGATAAAACTCAGGGCGAATACCAGGATCATGCTGTTAGTGCCGCCAGCACTAAGCACCGTTGCAATCTCCGCAATATCCAGGCTGCCGGTCGCGCCATAGAGCATGGACATGCCGTACAGCAGCATACCGGATGCCAGTGCGCCCAGTACGAAATACTTCATCGCCGCCTCGGAAGCCGTCGCTGAATCCCGTTCAAATGCCACCATGGCATACAGTGACAGGGACAGCAGTTCCAGACCGAGATAAATGGTCAGCAGGCTGTGCGCCGAAACCATGACAAGCATGCCGGAAACGGCAAACAGGCCCAGCACATAGTACTCACCACGCAAACTCCCCTGCGCGGCAGGATAACTGCGCGCATACAGAAAGGCCCCGAAGGTAATCAGCGCGATGCTGGTCTTAAGCACCGCTGCCATCGGGTCATGCACGAAGGTCCCGCCGAGTACCACGGCTGTTGCGTCGTCCAGCATGCTCCAGCTGATCAGAGCCGCCAGCAGCAGCGTGAGCTGCGCCAGCGTGTAGCTGATCCGGGGATATCGCCGCCCGGCAAAGGCCTCGGTTACGAGGATCAGGCAGGCCATCGAGACCACGAAGATCTCGGTCAGCAGGGGCGCGAATTCGGTGGCAGCGATAGTCATGATAGTGTCCTGTTTGTCCCGTCTGCCCGCCTGACCTATTGCCCGGCGCCCAGCAGCGCCACCCCGGATCCCGGCGGCAGCTTGGAAACCGACACATGTGCCAGCAGGTTATCCACGCTGGCATGCATGACCTCGGTCAGCGGGGCCGGCCACAGGCCAAACAGCAGCACCACGGCCGCAAGACTGGCCAGGATGACGAACTCACGCGAATTGACGTCGCTTAACTGCCGGACATCGTCATTGGCAATATCACCGAACAGCACGCGCTTGACCATCCACAGGGTATAGGCGGCACCCAGAATCAGGGTTGTCGCCGCCAGGAAGGCAAACCAGAAATTGGCCTTGAAGCTGGCCAGAATGACCATGAATTCCCCGACGAAGCCGGAGGTTCCCGGCAAGCCGGAGTTGGCCATGGCAAACAGCACCATGAAGGCGGCAAATACCGGCATGGTATTGACCACCCCGCCATAGGCGCTGATCTGGCGGCTGTGGACACGGTCATACAGGACGCCGACACAGAGGAACAGCGCGCCTGAAATGAAGCCGTGAGAAATCATCTGCACCATGCCGCCTTCCATGCCCAGGGCGGCGCCTTCCAGTGCGCCGCTGTTGTCCAGCAGCGTAAACACCAGGAAGATACCCAGGGTCACGAAACCCATGTGGGCGATCGAGGAGTATGCGATCAGCTTTTTCATGTCTTCCTGTACCAGCGCGACGAAGCCGATATAGACCACCGCCACCAGGGACATGAGGACGATCACCCAGTCCAGTGCGTGGCTGGCATCCGGCGTGATCGGCAGGCTGAATCGCAGGAAACCGTAACCGCCGATCTTCAGCATAATAGCCGCCAGGATGACGGACCCGCCGGTGGGCGCCTCCACGTGCGCGTCCGGCAGCCAGGTGTGCACCGGCCACATCGGCACCTTGACGGCAAAGGCGAGCAGGAAGGCGATAAAGATCAGCACCTGCTCGGTCATGCCCAGCGGCAGCCGGTGAAAGTCGAGAATACTGAAGCTGCCCGACTCCAGGTACATATAGATCAGCGCAACCAGCATGAATACCGAACCGAGAAAGGTGTACAGGAAAAACTTGATGGTGGCATAGACGCGCCGCGGGCCGCCCCAGATGCCAATGATCAGGAACATCGGTACCAGCATGGCCTCCCAGAATACATAGAACAGCACCGCGTCCAGCGCCGCGAATACACCGTTCATCAGCCCTTCCATGATCAGGAAGGACGCCAGGTACTGCGCGGTCTTCTCCCGGATGACCTGCCAGCCAGCCAGCACCACCAGCACGGTGGTAAAGGTGGTCAGGATGATCAGCGGCATGGAAATACCATCCACGCCAAGGTGATAGTTGGCATTAATCGCACCGATCCAGGGCGTCATTTCCTGGAACTGCATGGCCGCCGTCGTGACATCGAAATACGTATACAGCATGGTGCTCAGGACGAAGGTCACAATGGAAACGCCGAGGGCAGTCTGGCGACAGGCCGTGTTGCCCAGGGCATCCATTGCCAGCAGCGCAACACCGCCGGCAACGGGCAGCCATATGAGCAGGCTCAACAGGGGAAAATCGATCATGCGCCCGCCCCCGGCGTCCGGAACACGAACCAGAACAGCATCAGCAGCAGGCCGATTATCATGCTGAAGGCATAGGTGTAGAGATGGCCGGTCTGGATCCTCCTGACGACGGCTGCGGTCCAGCCGACCACGCGCGCACTGCCGTTGACGATCAGGCCGTCGATAATCAGCACATCACCGAGTTTCCAGAACAGCCGGCCGATACCGCGCGCGCCCCCGGCGAACACGGCCTCGTTGATATCATCGGCGTAATACTTGTTGATCAACAGCCGGTAGATGCCCCTGAAGCGCTGCTGGATTTGATCGGCGATCTGCGGATTCTTCATGTAGATGTACCAAGCCGTCGCGACGCCAGCCATCGTCAGCAGGAACGGCAGTGACAGCATGCCGCTTATGATGAATGGACCGACACCGTGCACAAGGTGCTCGCTGACATGTTTCAGTGTGTCATGTTCGGGAAGCACGAACAGCGCGTTGCCGAAATACTCGCCGAAAATTTGCGGTGCCACATAGCCGGACAGAACCGAGGGAATTGCCAGCAGCACAAGCGGCACCCATACAACTGCCGGTGATTCATGCAGGTGTGAACGGGCATGCTCGTCCATGCGTTCCTTGCCGTGGAACACCAGGAAAAACATGCGAAAACTGTACAGCGCCGTTACAAACACACCAAGCAGCAAAGCCAGGTATGCAAAGGTGGCGCCTGGCACGTGCGAGGCATGCACGGTGGCAACAATGATCGCATCCTTGGAAAAGAAGCCGGCAAAGCCCGGGAAACCGATCAGGGCCAGCGAACCAACCAGGGAGGTCCAGTAGGTAATGGGCATGTACTTGCGCAGCCCGCCCATGTTGCGAATGTCCTGGTCGTGGTGCATGGCGATGATTACCGAACCCGCCGCAAGAAACAGCAGCGCCTTGAAGAAGGCATGCGTCATCAGGTGGAAGATGCCGGCGGCATAGGCCGAGGCGCCCAGTGCCACCGTCATGTAGCCCAGCTGTGACAGGGTCGAATAGGCAACCACGCGCTTGATATCGTTCTGCACAATGCCGAGGAGCCCCATGAACAGTGCGGTGATGGCGCCGATCACCATCACGACTGCCAGGGCGGTCTCGGACAGCTCGAACAGCGGCGACATGCGCGCCACCATGAAGATGCCGGCAGTAACCATGGTCGCTGCATGGATCAACGCAGAAATCGGCGTCGGGCCTTCCATGGAGTCCGGCAGCCACACATGCAGCGGCACCTGCGCAGACTTGCCCATGGCGCCGATGAACAGAAAGATGCAGATCACCGTCAGCAACTGCCACTGCACGCCGCTGAACAGCTCGATCGTCGTTTCCGCCATGCCGGGTGCCGCCGCGAACACCGTCGCGTAGTCGAGGCTGTTGAAGGAGGCATAGATCGCCCCGATGCCCAGCAGGAACCCGAAGTCCCCCACCCGGTTGACCAGAAACGCCTTGAGATTGGCATAGATCGCGGTCGGCCGCGTATACCAGAATCCGATCAGCAGGTAGGAAACCAGGCCCACGGCCTCCCAGCCGAAGAACAGCTGCAGAAAGTTATTGGCCATCACCAGCATCAGCATGGAGAAGGTAAACAGCGCAATATAACTGAAAAAGCGCTGGTATCCCGGGTCATCGCGCATATAGCCAATGGTATAGATATGCACCATCAGCGATACGAAGGTGACCACAGTGATCATCAGGGCGGTCAGTTCGTCGATGAGGAAGCCGACCTCGAACCTGACACCATCCGACACCATCCAGGTGTAGACGCTGGCATTCCAGGGCGCGGCACCGTCGATGGCAAAGCGCTTGAGAACGACGATTGACAGGACAAAGGCGACGGCCACGCCGAGAATGGCCACGCTGTGGGCGCCGGCACGACCGATCTGTCTGCCGAACAGACCGGCAATTATGGCGCCCAGCAGCGGGGCGAGCGGTATGGCGAGGTAGAGGGTCTCCATCACATCACCCCTGCAGGGTATCCAGATCCTGGACATTGATGGTCCGCCGGTTGCGGAACAGCACGACCAGGATGGCCAGCCCGATCGCGGACTCGGCGGCTGCAACCGTCAGGATAAAGAACACGAACACCTGGCCGGCCGTATCACCCAGGAAATAGGAAAAGGCGATGAAGTTCATGTTGACGGCCAGAAGCATCAGTTCGATCGCCATCAAAAGGATAATGACATTCTTCCGGTTCAGGAAAATCCCGGCCACGCTCAGCCCGAACAGGATTGCCCCGAGAATCAGATAGTCCGATAGTGCAATCATTTTAAACCTATCACTTGCATTAAATTCGGCCATTCACCGCAGAGACACGGAGAACGCAGAGAAATTCCTCGAGATTCAAAACACAGTGTTGCCTGGCTACAGGCACGCCTGCAAACAAACTGCTTCTTTTCAATGGCATCTTTTACCTCTGCGTCCTCAGCGTCTCTGCGGTGATATGTAATTACTGCTTATCCTCGGACTTCATCTGTACGATCCGCACCCGGTCGGCACGTTTCACGGCGATCTGGTCCACCGGGTTCTGGTAGCGGGTATCGGGCCGTTTGCGCATGGTGAGTGCAATGGCCGCGATAATCGCAACCAGCAGGATGACCGCGGCAATCTCGAACGGGTAGACGTAATCGGTGTACAGCACGCCACCCAGCTCGCGGACATTGCTGTAGCCTTGCGCATGCCGCGCCGGTACGGCGACCACATCCGCACCGAAGTTGCGCGCCCGCACCACCAGGTACATTTCCAGCATGATCAGGGCCGCGACACCGAGTCCCACGGGCAGGTACCTGATAAAACCCTCTCGCAGCGGCGAGGTATTGATATCCAGCATCATCACCACGAACAGGAACAGCACCATCACCGCACCGACATATACCAGCACCAGGGTGATGGCGAGGAACTCCGCCTCCAGCAACAGCCACAGTCCGGCGGAGGTGAAAAACGCCAGCACCAGATGCAGCGCCGCATGGACCGGATTGCGCACGGTGATCACCCGCCCGGCGGCGAACACCAGGATGGCGGCGAAGGTATAGAAGATGAATCGTTCAAATTCCATATCGGTCACCTGTAGGCCGCGTCCGCCCGCCTGTCCGCCGCGATCTGCGCCTCGTATTTGTCGCCGATCTCCAGCAGCATTTCCTTGGTCATGATGTTCTCGCCACGATTCTCGAAGCTGTACTCGAAGATGCGCGTTTCCACAATGGAATCGACCGGACAGGACTCCTCGCAGAAACCGCAATAGATGCACTTGAAAAGGTCGATATCGTAGCGCGTCGTGCGGCGCGTACCGTCCGCACGCTCCTCCGCCTCGATGGTGATCGCCAGCGCCGGACACACGGCCTCGCACAGCTTGCAGGCGATGCAGCGTTCTTCACCATTAGGGTAGCGGCGCAAGGCGTGCAGGCCGCGGAAGCGGTTGGACTGGGGGGTCTTTTCCTCTGGATACTGCACCGTAATCTTGGACGTAAACAGGCGACGGCCGGTCAGGCGCATGCCCTTGAATAGCTCAAGAAGCACAAGACTTTTCAAAAAGTTAGTGAATTTATCCATAATCCGGTTTAATCGAACCAGGGGCCGACATTTGCCACAACGGCCGCGCCTTCCAGCACCAGCCAGACGATGGTGATCGGGATAAAGACCTTCCAGCCCAGGCGCATGATCTGGTCATAGCGATAGCGCGGGAACGTGGCACGAAACCAGAGGAAGAAAAGCAGCAGCAGCGAGATCTTGGCCAGAAACCAGAACACCCCCGGGATCCAGGCAAACCAGGACTCGAACCAGGTCCCCTCGAACGGTGACAGCCAGCCACCCAGAAACATCAGTGCCGCCAGCGCCGCTATCAGGATCATGTTGGCGTACTCCGCCAGGAAAAACACGGCGAATGCCATGCCGGAATATTCCACGTGGAAACCGGCGACGATTTCCGATTCACCCTCCGCTACATCGAAAGGCGCCCGGTTGGTCTCCGCCACGCCCGAAATGAAATACACCAGGAACAGGGGCAGCAGGGGCAGCCAGAACCAGTGCAGGAGACTGCCCTGCTGGGCCTGCACGATTTCAACCAGGTTCAGACTGCCGCCGGCGATCAGTACACCCACCAGGGCAAAGCCCATGGCGATTTCATAGGATACGATCTGCGCCGCCGAGCGCATGGCCCCCAGAAAGGCATATTTGGAGTTGGAGGCCCAGCCGGCGATGATGACACCGTACACACCCATGGAAGTGAGCGCGAGAATATACAGCAGGCCGGCGTCGATATTGGCAAGCACCAGGGTGTCGGTAAACGGCATGACCGCCCAGGCCGCCAGCGCCGGGAAAATCGAAATCATCGGTGCAATCAGGAACAGAAAACGGCTGGAATTCGCGGGGACGATAATTTCCTTGAACAGCAGCTTGAGGGCATCCGCGATCGGCTGCAGCCAGCCGCGCGGACCGACACGGTTCGGCCCGATGCGCACCTGCATGTAGCCGATAATCTTGCGTTCGGCAAAGGTCAGATACGCCACCGCAACCATCAACGGTGCGATGATCGCCAGAATCTTGATCAGAATATAAAGCGGTGTAAGTGCCTTGATGTCATCCCAGTAATGAACACCCAGAACAACAACGGCGGCAGTCAACAGGCCGACCCCGGCCAGCGTGAACAGCAATTGGCCCTTGTATTTATAGGTCGCGGTATCCGTCATGCCGGTAATCCTGATCAAAGCCGCTCTATCGTCAGCGGCCCGAAACTCGCGCCCAGTCGTGCAGCCGCATCCGTGCCGGCCGGTATCCAGGCACAACCGTCGGGCACGCGCTCGTCTAACCGCACAGCCATGGTGGCGCCGGCCGCTCCCTGCCGCACGGCAACACTGTCCCCGTCAGTGACCCCGATCCGCCCTGCCTGTGCCGCATTCAGCCGGGCACAATCGCGTTCCGCCGCGTCTGGCGTGGCCTGCAATGAGGGTGCCCGGCGGACCAGCGCATCGAGGGAGTAAATCGGTACGTCGCCGATGCGCTCCAGTCCGTCGACCGCCTCCGGCGGGGATACCGGCCCGCTTGCCCATGTGTTACCCATAGCGCCCTGGTCAAGCCTGCCGCGCAGCTCGTCGCGCAACTGCTCACTGGCGACCTGGTCAAAGCCATCCAGACCGAACTGGTTACCCAGCACCCGCAGGACCTTCCATCCCGGGCGGCTGTCACCCGGTGCGGGCGCCGCCCCCGTGAAACTCTGCCAGCGCCCTTCCGCGTTGACGAAGGTCCCGGAGGTTTCGGTAAACGGGCCAACCGGCAGCAGGACATCGGCTGCGGTCTTGATGTCGTCACCGGCGAACGGGGCAATGGACACCACAAATTCCGCGCTGTTGAGGGCCGCCGTCGCGGCGGCTGCATCCCAGCAGTCATGAGCGGGCTCGATCCCGAACAGCAGATAGCCCTTGCGGGGGCTGTCCAGCATCGCACGCGCCGCGAGACCCTTGCCGGCCACGGCGCTGCCGGCCGGACCGCGGTGTGGCAACACCCCGGCCAGCCAGCCGCCGGCGCTGTTGGCGGCCTCGGGCAATATGCCCGGGGTTGCCCCGCTTGCCTGCGCAATCACGGCAGCGAGCGCCTTCAGTAGCGAATACCGGGGATGCGCCGTTGCGATGTTTCCCAACAGGATGGCGGGCTTTCCGGCTTCCCCGAGCGCCACAGCCATGGCGCGCTGGGTCGCATCCGGCACGGCGGCGGCGATGACGGCGCGGACCGCCTCGGGCGCCAGGCTTCCGGCCTTCGGGTAGCAGGCGGCAACACCGGCCAGCACATCCACCATCCGGGATGGCGGCACGACCGCCTTCGCATGCACGTCAAACAGAAACTCGTAATCCACCGGGTTGATGCACATCACCTGCGCGCCCGCCAGCGCGGCCTTGCGCAGGCGGTGTGCGGCGAGCGGCTGTTCCTTGCGGACATTGGCACCGATCAACAGCGCTGCGTCGACTGACTCCAGCGCCGCGAGGGGCTGTCCCAGGGACGGGAACAGCGGTGCCTGTTCCTGGTCGGCGAAATCGGCCTGGCGCAGGCGATGATCGATATTGTTGACGCCGAGACCGCGGGCCAGCGCCTGCAGCAGCAGCATCTCCTCCAGCGTGGCGCCCGGCGAAACCAGCACACCGAACTGGTCGGCGCCGTGCCGGTCGATGACCTCGCGGACACCGTCCGCAACAGCCTGCAGTCCGGATTCCCAGTCAACCGCACGCCACTCCCCCGCAACCTTCACCATGGGTGCGCTCAGGCGGTCCTTGCTGTAGAGACCCTCATAACTGAAACGGTCGCGGTCCGACAGCCAGACTTCGTTGATATCCTCGTTCTCGCGCGGCACCACGCGCATCACCCGGCCACTGCGCGTATGCGCAAACAGGTTGGAGCCGACCGAGTCATGCGGCGCCACCGTGGCATGCTGCTGCAATTCCCAGGCGCGCGCCTTGTAGCGGAACGGCCGGGATGTCAATGCCCCCACGGGACAGACATCGATCACGTTGCCCGACAGTTCGGATTCGATCGACCTTTCGATGTAGGTACCGATTTCCATGTTTTCGCCGCGCCCGGTCGCTCCCAGCTCCATCTTGCCGGCCACTTCGCGCAGCATGCGGATGCAGCGGGTGCAATGAATGCAGCGTGTCATGTCCGTGGCGATCAACGATCCCAGAGACTTGTCCCTGACGACCCGCTTCTTCTCCGCAAAACGGGATACGTCATTGCCGTAACCGAGCGCCAGATCCTGCAGTTCGCACTCGCCGCCCTGATCGCAGATGGGGCAATCCAGGGGATGATTGATCAGCAGGAACTCCATTACCGCCTTCTGCGCGCCACGGGCAATCCCGGAGCGGGTGAATACCTTCATACCGTCGGCAACGGGAGTGGCACAGGCGGGCAGCGGCTTCTTTATCTTTTCCACCTCGACCATGCACATGCGGCAGTTGGCCGCAATCGAGAGTTTCTTGTGGTAACAGAATCGCGGGATGCTGATACCCGCCGCATCCGCCACCTCGATAATCATGGCGCCCTTGCGTGCCTGGAGCGGACGGCCGTCGATTTCGATGCTGACAGCCTCTTCCGGGGGGGCATCGGGCCGGGCATTCATGCCGCCGCTCCCGCAGTGTCTGCGCCGGCACCCGCCATGCAGCGCTTATGGGTGACGTGGTATTCGAACTCTTCCCGGAAATGCCTGAGAAAACTCTGTACCGGCCAGGCGGCCGCCTCACCGAATGCGCAGATGGTCTTGCCTTCGATCTGGCCTGCCGCGCTGACGAGGAGATCCAGATCCTCCGGACGGCCGTTACCCTCCTCAATGCGCTTGATGATGCGATACATCCAGCCTGTGCCTTCGCGGCACGGGGTGCACTGGCCGCAGGATTCCGCATAGTAGAACCGTGAGACGCGCAGCAGCGCCTGCACCATGCAGGTTGAATCGTCCATCACGATCACGGCACCCGACCCCAGCCCGGACCCGGCTTTGGACAGGGAGTCATAATCCATGTCGCATTCCAGCATGACATCGGCCGGCAGGACTGGCATGGAGGAACCGCCGGGGATCACTGCCTTGAGCCGGCGCCCGTCCCGGATGCCGCCCGCCATGGCCAGCAGCTCGCGGAACGGCGTACCCAGGGGTATTTCGAAATTGCCCGGCCTGTTCACATGGCCGGACACGGAAAAGATCTTGACCCCGCCATTGTTCGGCTTGCCGAGTTCCAGGAACCACTCGCCGCCGTTGCGGATGATCGCCGGCACCGAGGCCAGGGTTTCGGTGTTGTTGATGGTGGTCGGCTTGCCATAGAGACCGAAGTTCGCCGGAAACGGGGGCTTGAAGCGCGGCAGTCCCTTCTTGCCCTCCAGCGACTCCAGCAGTGCCGTTTCCTCGCCGCAGATGTAAGCGCCGGCGCCGAGATGCCCGTAGCATTCGAAGTCCACGCCGGAACCGAGAATATCCCTGCCGAGATAACCGGACGCGCGCGCTTCCCGCAGGGCCTGCTCGAAGCGCTCGCAGGGTTCATGGTGAAATTCGCCGCGCATGTAGTTGTAGCCCACGGTGGCGCCCATGGCATAACCGGCGATGGCCATGCCCTCGACCAGCGCATGCGGGTTGAAGCGCAGGATATCGCGGTCCTTGCAGGTACCCGGTTCGGATTCATCCGAGTTGCAGACCACGTATTTCTGTACCGGCGCATTGCGCGGCATAAAGCTCCACTTGAGTCCGGTCGGAAAACCGGCGCCGCCGCGACCGCGCAGCCCGGACTTCTTGACCTCCTCGATGACACGCTCGGGAGTGATCTTTTCCTGCAGGATTTTTTTCCACGCCTGGTAGCCGCCGACCCTGAGGTAGTTCTCCAGCGTCCAGGGTTCGGCGAACTGCAATGTGTCAAAACAGACCTGTACCGTCATGTCCTACTCCAGCCCATCCAGTATCTCATCCACCTTTTCAGGGGTGAGGTTGACATGGTAATGACCGTTCACGGTCATCATGGGGCCGCCGGTACAGGCCGCCAGGCATTCCTCCTCCAGCTTCAGCGTGATCCGGCCGTCCGGTGTGGTCTCGCCCAGCCGGATACCGAGCTTCTGTTCGACATGCCTGACCAGGTTCTCCGCACCAGCCAGCAGGCAGGATATGTTGGTGCACAACGCCACCATGTTGCGGCCCACCGGTTCCAGCTCGATCATCGAGTAGAAGGTACCGACTTCGTAGACCTGCACCGGCAGCATGTCCAGGTAATCGGCCACGGCATCCATCAGCTCACGGCTGACCCAGCCGCCGTTCTGTTGCTGCGCGATCTGCAGGGCACTCAGGACGGCGGAGCATTTCTGCCCGGCGGGATACTTCTGCAGCCAGGCATCGATGCGTGCCCGCGACTCGGCCGTCAGCAAGTCGGATTTGCCGGTCTGTGCCATCATCGCCATCAGCGGTCGATCTCCCCGAACACGATATCCTGGGTGCCGATCAAGGCAACGACATCGGCCAGCATGTGGCCGCGGGCCATCTCGTCCAGTGCGGCGAGATGGGGAAAACCCGGTGCCCGCACCTTCAGGCGATACGGCTTGTTGGCGCCGTCGGATACCAGGTATACGCCGAACTCGCCCTTTGGATGCTCCACGGCAGCATAGGCCTCGCCCCGCGGTACGCAGTAACCCTCGGTAAACAGCTTGAAGTGGTGTATGAGGGCCTCCATGTCGGCCTTCATGGTCTCCCGCCGCGGCGGCACCAGCTTGTAGTCATCCACGATCACGGGGCCCGGATTGCGGCGCAGCCAGTCGACACACTGCCTGATAATACGGCTGGACTGCCGCATCTCCTCGATGCGCACCAGATAACGATCATAGCAGTCACCGGTAACGCCTACCGGAATATCGAACTTCATCCGGTCATAGACCTCGTAGGGCTGCTTCTTGCGCAGGTCCCACTCGATCCCGGAACCGCGCAGCATGGGACCGGTAAAGCCGAGCTGCAGCGCGCGCTCCGGTGATACCAAACCGATACCCACGGTGCGCTGCTTCCAGATGCGATTGTCCGTCAGCAGGGTCTCGTATTCATCCACGCATCCCGGAAAGCGCCCGGTGAAGGCCTCGATGAAGTCCAGCAGGGAGCCTTCCCGGTTGGCGTTCTTGCGATCGACCTCTTTCTGGCTGTGCCATCGGGAGGCCTGGTACTTCGGCATGGCATCCGGCAGGTCGCGATACACACCGCCCGGGCGATAGTAGGTGGCGTGCATGCGGGTACCGGAGACCGCCTCGTAGCAATCCATCAGGTCCTCGCGCTCGCGGAAGGTATACAGGAACACGGTCATTGCCCCGACATCGAGACCGTGCGCCCCCAGCCACAGCAGATGATTCAGGATTCGCGTGATTTCATCGAACATCACGCGGATGTACTGCGCCCTGACGGGCGCCTCGATCCCCAGGAGCTTCTCGATCGCGAGCACATAACCATGTTCGTTGCACATCATGGACACATAGTCGAGCCGGTCCATGTAGCCGATACTCTGGTTGAACGGCTTGCTCTCGGCCAGTTTCTCGGTAGCGCGGTGCAACAACCCGATATGTGGATCCGCCCGTTCGATGACCTCGCCGTCCATCTCCAGCACCAGACGCAATACCCCGTGCGCGGCCGGATGCTGGGGCCCGAAATTGAGGGTGAAATTGCGGATCTCCGGCATGCTATTCCACCGCCTCTTCCGCGGATTCCCCGGCCCCGGATTCCGCCGTTTGCTTGAGGTCAATCGACTCGACCTTACCGGTACGAATAACCTTGGGCACCAGCACCCGCGGCTCGATACTGACGGGCTGGTAGACCACGCGCTGCTTCTCGGCATCGTAGATCACTTCCACGTTGCCGCTCAGCGGGAAGTCCTTGCGGAACGGGTGACCGACGAAGCCGTAATCCGTCAGCAGGCGGCGCAGGTCCGGATGACCCTCGAACAGAATACCGTAGAGGTCAAAGGCCTCCCGCTCATACCAGTCGGCACTTTTCCAGATGGATATGACGGAAGGCACCACCGGCAGATCGTCCTCGGGTGCGTACACCCGGATCCGCAGTCGGCGGTTATGGGTGATTGACAGCAGGTGATAGACGGCGGCAAAGCGTTTCGACCCGGACGGTTTCTCGAGCACCAGGTCCTCGGTTATCGCTCCCATGCGACCGTTGGCAACCGCTTCCACGCCGCGGCTGAAGCCGGAACCCGAGGTTTCCTCGGTCGCCCATTCGTCCCGTCCGAAGCTCGCATAGTCGATGCCACAGACATCGATCAGTATTTCGAATGCGAAGGCCGGTTCATCACGAAGTGCAGTCGCCAACGCCAGCAGCTCATCAGGGGCGACCTCGATCGTCACCTCACCCACGGCCACCACCACTGACTGCAGGCTGGCACCGAAGCGCTCCTGCAACTGCCCTGCGAACTGGCGGGATGAATCTGTCATGGGCGCATACTTAACGGGCGATGGTGTTGGTGCGCTTGATCTTGTTCTGCAACTGCAGGATACCGTAGAGCAGGGCTTCGGCCGTCGGCGGGCAGCCGGGGACATAGATATCCACCGGTACGATCCGGTCACAACCGCGCACAACCGAATAGGAATAGTGATAATAACCACCGCCATTGGCGCAGGAACCCATGGAAATCACCCAGCGCGGTTCGGCCATCTGGTCATAGACCTTGCGCAGGGCCGGGGCCATCTTGTTGCACAGGGTGCCGGCCACGATCATGACATCGGACTGGCGGGGACTGGGACGGAACAGCACCCCGAAGCGGTCCAGGTCGTAGCGCGAGGCGCCGGCCTGCATCATCTCGACCGCGCAACAGGCCAGGCCGAAGGTCATGGGCCACATGGAGCCGGTGCGCGCCCAGTTGATCAGGGCATCCGCCGTGGTGGTGACATAGCCTTCCTTGAGCAGGCCCTCGATACTCATCGGGCCCGTGTCTCCCTGTACAGAGCCAAACCGGATAATGCCGCGCGTCGACACTTCTGCAGCGCTAGCGCCTTTATTCCCATTCGAGCGCTCCCTTCTTCCACTCGTAGATGAAGCCGACTACCAGCACCCCGAGGAATACCAGCATTGCGAGGAAACCGAACATGCCGATGGAGTCCAGTACCACGGCCCAGGGAAACAGGAAGGCAATCTCGAGATCGAAGATGATGAACAGGATGGCCACCAGGTAGTAACGCACATCAAAGCGCATGCGCGTATCCTCGAAGGCCTCGAAGCCGCATTCATAGGGGGAGTTTTTTTCGCTGTCCGGTTTGTGCGGCGCCAGCAGAAAACCCAGCACGATGGGAACCACGCCGATACCGAGTCCAAGGGCAATGAAAATCAGTATGGGCAGGTAATTTACCAGCATGGTTTTTCTCTCGGGCCGGAAACCTGCCCGCTTTGTTTTCCTGGGAACCGGACACGCACCGCAGAAAATGATTCAGTCTAGGCCAGCACCCATTTGCTGTCAAGTTGAGCCATGCCAGTATTTTCCTTACATATCAAGTAGTAATATACATTTCTAGGGGTATAAAAAAACAGGATAAGACCCTGCATTACCGTCGCGAAAACAGCTTTATTAATGGTGCCGATGGCCGGAGTCGAACCGGCACGGCTTGCGCCACTGCCCCCTCAAGACAGCGTGTCTACCAATTCCACCACATCGGCCTGAATACCGGGATAATCCGGAAACTCGTTTTTTCAGTCAAAGAAGCTTGGCAACCCCGGACAGGTTGCCCGGAAGATCACACAAGGACAAGGTATCCGGGCGACCATGCGGGAGCGACGCCGCCGGCTAAATCGGAATTCAGCCGGACACGTTTCGTCTTGGCCATTCTGCACCGACCGGTTAATGCACCCTCATTCGGGCAGGTCATCCGGTTTTGGCTCCGCCGCTCGCGTATCCGGCATATCCGGCTGCGGCTCCGCCGGTTGCATGTCAGGTACATCCGGAAGATCCTTGCCTGCCGCCGCAGGTTCTACCTTCTCCACGCCAACGCCTTCGCTACCCGGCTGCTGCCCGCTTAGCGGCTGTTCCTGTACATCCGCCGACTGCTGTGTTGCCTGCTGCTCGAGCTTGTCGGCCAGCGACTCGCCAGTATGGCTGCTTTTCCGAATCAACGGGGATGCAATCAACAGGCAGTTGATAAAAAAGACCGCGGCCAGGATACCGGTTGCCTTGGTGAAAAAGGAACCGGAGCCGCGTGCACCGAAAACGGTACCGGATGCACCACTGCCGAAACCCGCACCCATGTCCGCGCCCTTGCCCTGCTGCAGCATGACGAGCGAAATAATGGCAACGGACACCAGAATCTGTATGACAAGTAAAAAGGTAAACATGGAAACGACCGCCTGTTCAGTAAGATTTAATCGGCTTCAGACATTGGCGGCCTGCCCGATAGCCAGAAAATCATTCGGTTTCAGAGAGGCCCCGCCAATCAGACCACCGTCGATATCGTCCATGGCCAGCAGGTCAGTCGCATTACCCGCGTTCATGCTGCCCCCGTAAAGAATCCGGACCGCCTCCGCGACACCGGCATCGAGTGCAGCCAGCCTGCCCCGGATCAAGGCATGCACATCCTGGGCCTGTTCCGGGGTTGCGGTCTTGCCGGTCCCGATCGCCCAGACCGGTTCGTAGGCGATCACGGCAGCGCCCAGCGCGGCAATCCCCTCCAGAGCGATGACAGCATCCAGCTGCCGTGCCACGACCTGCCCGGTTATGCCCTGCTCGCGTTCTTCCAGCAGTTCACCCACGCACAGGATCGGCACCAGCCCGGCCTTGCGGGCCGCGGCAAACTTGCGAGCGGTGAAATCATCATCCTCGCCGTACAGCGTGCGGCGTTCCGAATGGCCGACGATGGCATACCTGCAGCCGACATCGATCAGCATGCCCGGGGCCACTTCACCGGTAAACGCTCCGGCTTCCTGGTCACTGACATCCTGGGCACCCAGGGAAATGCCGCTCCCCTGGATCATGGCTGCCACCTGCGGGATATAGACAAAGGGCGGGCATACCGCCAGTTCAGCCCTTGTGACTGTACCCAGACCTGCCTTGATACCCTCGACCAGTGTGGTTAGGCTATCGAGTGAGCCGTTCATCTTCCAGTTCCCGGCTACCAGTGGCTGGCGCATAGCGACCTCCCTTCGTTCAATGAGCCGCGTAGCTTAGCCACCCGCCCCCGAAAAATCAATTTTACGGTGAAAATCAGGAAACTAAGCGGGAAAATGTTGGATATACTCGGGATGTAAGTAATTGAATTGGCGCACAGGGGGTAACCCGCATGAAACCAACGGACGCGGAACTGGAAATCGCCATCGTTGCTGCCGAGCACATGCGCGAAACCGGTGAAGACGGGCACCATGTCGCCCAGTCGTTGCTGTATCTCTACCAGCGCCTCCAGCATCTCGAAAAGATCCGCGCAGCCGCCGAGGTCTGCCTTGACTTCGGCCGGGAGGAAGCCCGGCATGCCGGACTGGCGCTGGCCATCGAGGCCGCCAGGGCGGCGGAGGATGCCGAGGTACCGGAAGCGGGGGAGACACGGGGCGGGGCTGAATAGCGTGTGCAGGGTGCAGTACTTGCAGTGATTGCGACCTGCATAATCATCCGGACTATGGTCCAAACGCCTCGTGGAATCTGACATGCGCCGCCTCCATCAGCGGCCCCTTCGCAAACAGCACCAGCAGGCCCTTGTCGGCCCGGCATACCGCGATGAGTTCATTCCCGCCGCTGGCGTAGAAAACGATGTGCTGCAGATCCGTGACCGGGATAGCATCGCTTGTCAGTGACTGGAATATCCGGATGGTCGTTGCCCGACATTCCTCCTGAGTGACGGTGATATCGAAGTCCCTGATCACCATGTCGTCGCCGGCAATAGCCGCTGCTGACAGACCCAGCAACAGCAGGACATGGATCAGCCGCATCGTCTTCAAACCGCCGCGGCAACCGTCGATGCCAGCTGGTCCGCTTCCCTGGTCACCTGCCGCTCGTCCTCGCCTTCCACCATGACGCGTACCACCGGCTCGGTTCCGGACGGCCGCAGCAGTATCCTGCCCCTGCCCGCAAGCCGCGCCTCCGCCGACCTGACGGCCTCCTGCACGGACGGTGTGGCATCAAGATCGATCGGTCTGCTGACCGGCACGTTGATCATGCGCTGCGGGTACTTCTTCATGCCGGATTTCAGTGCATGCAGCGACGCATCGCCCTGTACCATCTCGGCAAGCACCTGCAGGGCGGAGACGATGCCGTCTCCGGTGCTGGTGCGATCCAGGCAGATGATGTGCCCGGAGGATTCACCGCCCAGCAGACTGTTGTTTTCCTTCAGGCGCTCAAGCACGTAGCGGTCGCCGACGTTGGCTCGATCAAAGACGATATTGTGCGACTGCAGTGCATGTTCCAGGCCCAGGTTGCTCATCAGGGTCCCCACCACCACGCCGCCATTCAGGGCGCCTGCCCTCAAACGTGACATGGCGATTATGAACAGCAGCTCGTCACCGTCCACAAGCTCACCCTTGTGGTCCACCATAATGACGCGGTCACCGTCTCCGTCGAGTGCAACACCCACATCGGCGCCGTGCTCAAGCACCACCTTCTGCAGGTGTTCCGGATGCGTGGAGCCGCATGCCCGGTTAATGTTCTGGCCATCGGGTTCCGTGCCGATGGCGATCACGGTCGCACCCAGTTCGTCGAAAACGCTGGGAGCCACATGGTAGGTTGCGCCATTGGCGCAGTCGACCGCGATTTTCAGGCCCTTCAGCGACAGGCTCAGCGGGATGGTGCTCTTGCAGAATTCGATATAGCGGCCGGCGGCGTCCTCTACACGTTCCGCCTTGCCAAGCCTGGCGGAATCCACCGTTGCCATGGGCCTGTCCAGTTCGGCCTCGATGGCCTGCTCGATATCATCCGGCAGTTTGGTTCCCTCGCCGGAAAAAAACTTGATGCCATTGTCGGCAAAGGGATTGTGCGATGCGCTGATCACGATTCCGGCACAGGCATGCAGGGTGCGTGTCAGGTAGGCGATCGCCGGCGTGGGCATCGGTCCCAGCAGCCGGATATCCACACCGGCCGCGGACAGGCCGGCCTCGAGGGCCGATTCAAACATGTAGCCGGAAATGCGCGTGTCCTTGCCGATGATGACCAGATCGCCGCCGCTGGAGGCCAGTACCCGTCCTGTAGCCCATCCCAGCTTGAGCATGAATTCCGCGGTAATCGGGTGCTCCCCTACCCGTCCGCGAATACCATCCGTTCCAAAATATTTTCTGGGCACGTTGCGTCTCCGATTCAGCGTTGATGATAGAGCCAGGTTCTATAATTAACCGCAAAGACGCAATGAACGCAAAGAAATAACCAGGCAGACCCGGACTTTACTCCCTCGCGCCGCCTCATCCCGACAGGATCGTACTTACTTTGCGTCCTTTGCGCCCTTGCGGTGATATTCAGTCACCCCGCACGGCCGCGCACATCTCGATCGCCTCGCGGGTCGCGCGTACGTCATGGCAGCGCACGATGGCGGCACCCTGCCAGACGGCCAGCACAGCCAGCGCCACGCTGGGAAACAGGCGCTTTTCGACCGGCAGTTCCAGCACCTTATCGATCAGCGACTTGCGCGACAGCCCGACCAGGACCGGATATCCCGTTGCCGCCAGGTGGTCCAGATGCCGCAGCAGCAGCAGGTTATGCGCGACGGTCTTGCCGAAGCCGAACCCCGGATCCAGCAGGATACGGGCGCGGGGAATTCCGGCCTCGATACAGGCCGCAGCACGACCGGTCAGGAAATCCGTCACCTCGCTGACGACATCGTCGTAATGCGGACTCACCTGCATGGTTGTCGGGATGCCCTGCATATGCATCAGGCATACCGGCACACCCAGATCCGCAACTGCCTTCACGGCCCCCTCTGCCTGCAAGGCAGTGACGTCATTGACCAGCCCGGCACCGGCAGCCACGGCAGCCTGCATCACCGCCGGCTTGCGGGTATCGATCGACACCGGCACCCTCAACCGTCTGCCCAGCGCCTCTATCACGGGGATGACCCGGCGCAGTTCCTCCTCCAGCGGTACCGGCTCCGCGCCCGGGCGGGTGGATTCGCCGCCCACGTCGATAATCGCCGCCCCTTCCCCGACCATGCGCTGCGCCTGTTCCACCGCCTTCCCCGGGTCCATAAAAACACCCCCGTCCGAGAAGGAGTCGGGGGTGATGTTCAGCACACCCATGATGCGTGGTCGTGACAGATCGAGCGGCTTGCCGCCGCAGTCAAGCAGTAAATCAGTCATCCAGGGATGGCGCCTGCAGGCACGGCTTGTCGCCGCGATGATATCCCTGCGTTCTCTGGATCAGTGCTGTCCGGCCGGCCCGCCGATTTTGGATCCCGACTTGTCATCGGTGCTTGCCGGGTCCGCCGCATCGCCCGAAGTGGCCGTCGGCTCCGACTCATCCCAGTCCCGGGGCGGGCGTGGCGGCTTGCCGGACATGATGTCATCGATCTGCTCGCTGTTGATGGTTTCGTATTTGATCAATGCCCCGGCCATCATATGCAGCTTGTCGATATTGTCCTTGAGGATCTCCTCGGCACGCGCATAGGCAGTTTCGACAATGGCGCGGATTTCCTTGTCAATATCATGGGCCGTCTCGTCCGAGACCGCCTTGTGCTGGGCAACGGAATGCCCCAGAAAGACCTCTTCCTGCTCGTCGCTGTAGGTCAGCGGACCGAGCTTTTCGGACAGGCCCCACTTGGTCACCATATTGCGCGCCAGCTCGGTACTGCGCTGGATATCGTTGGACGCGCCGGTGGTGACCTTGTCAGCCCCGAAGATCAGCTCCTCGGCGATGCGACCGCCGAACAGGCTGCATATCTGGCTCTCCAGAAACTCCTTGCTGTGGCTGTAGCGGTCCTGCTCGGGAAGAAACATGGTCACACCCAGAGCGCGGCCGCGCGGGATAATGCTGACCTTGTAGATGGGATCGTGTGACGGCATCATGCGACCCACGATGGCATGCCCGGCCTCATGATAGGCAGTAAGCCGTTTCTCTTCCTCGCTCATCACCATGGAACGGCGCTCGGCGCCCATCATGATCTTGTCCTTGGCCTTCTCGAGATCGTCCATGTCCACCAGGCGCTTGTTGGCACGCGCTGCGAACAGGGCGGCCTCGTTGACGAGGTTGGCAAGATCGGCGCCGGAAAAACCCGGCGTGGCGCGGGCGATAATACTGGCCTGGACATCGTTGTCCACTGGCACCTTGCGCATATGCACCTTCAGGATCTGCTCACGCCCGCGCACATCCGGCAGCGGCACCACCACCTGGCGGTCAAACCGGCCCGGCCGCAACAGCGCGGGATCAAGTACATCCGGGCGGTTGGTCGCGGCTATCACAATGACGCCTTCATTGCCTTCGAAGCCATCCATTTCGACCAGCAACTGATTCAGGGTCTGCTCGCGCTCGTCATGTCCGCCGCCCAGACCGGCGCCGCGGTGCCGGCCGACGGCATCTATTTCGTCGATGAAAATAATGCAGGGCGAATGCTTCTTGGCCTGGTCGAACATGTCACGCACCCGCGAGGCACCCACACCGACAAACATTTCCACGAAATCCGAACCGGATATCGTAAAGAACGGCACCTTGGCTTCGCCGGCAATCGCCTTGGCGAGCAGGGTCTTGCCGGTACCCGGAGAGCCCACCATCAGTACGCCGCGCGGGATCTTGCCGCCCAGACGCTGGAACTTGCTCGGGTCACGCAGGAACTCGACCAGTTCGGCGACCTCCTCCTTGGCTTCCTCGACGCCGGCCACATCGGCGAAGGTGATCTTGACCTGGTCCTCACCCAGCATGCGCGCCTTGCTCTTGCCGAATGACATGGCCCCGCGCCCCCCGGCGCCGCCCTGCATCTGGCGCATGAAAAAGATCCACACACCGATCAGCAGCAGCATCGGGAACCAGGAGATGAATATCTGCATCAGAAGGGACTGCTGGTCGGGCGTCTTGACCTTGACCTCGACATTGCCGCTCAGCAGGTCATCCACCATTTTCGGATCTTCAGGCGGTGTCTGCGTCACAAAGTGGCTGCCGTCGGCACGCACGCCTTCCACGGTGTGGTCCTCGATTTCCACGCTCTTCACCAGACCCTGCTGGACCTCATTGATGAAGTCGGAGTAGTTGACAGTCTGGGTTTTGGTCCCGGTCGGACCGAAATTATTGAACACCGACATCAGGACAATGGCGATCACTACCCAGAGAATCAGATTTTTTGCGAGATCGTTCAATCCGGTTTCCTCGATATTACCTGCGCAACACGGCACAGACCTGTCATTTCGGCAGTCAATTGCATGGCTTGACGCTATTATGACACATTCGGTCCGCGACGACCCTTTGCCAGTACATAGACTTCCCGTGAACGCGGCCGTGAGGCCCCTGGCTTGCGTATCACGACCTTGCCATATCCCCCGCGCAGTTCCCTTATCAGGGGATCGAATCCTTCACCCTGGAAGACCTTGACGAGCAGGTCGCCGCCCGTGCCCAGCACCCTGGCGGCGAAATCCACGACCAGTTCGACCAGATACATGCTGCGCGGCTGGTCCACCGCTTCCATGCCACTGATATTGGGGGCCATGTCCGACATTACAAGGCCCACATCACTGCTGCCAATAATTTTCATTATAGATTCAATAGCTTGTTCGTCTCTGAAATCGACCCGGACAAACTCCACGCCGGACAATGGATCCATGGGCAGGATGTCCAGGGCAATGACCCGACCCTTGCCTCCGACGATCCCTGCGGCATACTGCGACCAGCCGCCCGGGGCCGCCCCCAGGTCGACCACGGTCATGCCCGGACGCAGAATGTGGTCCCGGCGCTGGATTTCCTCCAGCTTGAAAACGGCACGTGAACGCCAACCCGCGCGCTGCGCGCGCTTGACGTAAACATCGTCGAAATGTGATTTCAGCCAGCGTTGGCTGCTTTTACTCCTGGCCATGCCAACCCTGCCCTGTGCCATGAATATTTGAATACCCTGTATTATAGGCACGGCAGGGCCACAGATTCGCCGTGCAAGACTAGCGCCCGAAGGCTGCTGCCGATGAGGTATCTTCCTGCCGTACGATTACGTATGCTTTCACGGTCGCGGTGTCTGTTATGGTAGCCAGTCAGGGAAACCGGAGGAAATCATGCCACTGGCGGAAGCCCGGAGACGGGCATTGCGTGGTCGCGGCCACGTCCTCAAACCGGTTGTGACCATTGGCAATGCCGGGCTGACGGATGCCGTTATGCGGGAACTTGACCTGTCGCTGGAACATCATGAATTGATGAAGATCCGTATCGGCAGCGCCGGTCGCGCGCAACGCCGGCATATCATCGACCGGATATGCGCTGCCTGTCATGCCGAACTGGTACAGGCCATCGGCAACATTGCATTGATTTATCGCCCGCGCCAGGACCGCCGGGAAGCCGGCCGGGAGAAACCGGCTCACGGGCAGCGCAGTTCCTGATGCCAGAAGTCTGTCCGAGTAATGGGGCCGTCGCGAGAAAGTGGTGCGACGAGGATGGATGGGCGCAAACTCAAGGACAATAGTGGGGACCGTTTGACGAGGATTTGCGTGCATATGGCCCATCGTGGCGTTTTCGCAGCAGGTTCAGCATTACCCGGACAGGCACCTAACGGTTGCCTCCGCCCCGCCCGGCGGCAATCAGCACCAGGCCCAGCAGGCAATTGAGCCCATAGAGGGCGGTGGCCAGCCAGTGCAGCTGAGCGAACCGGTCGGTTGCCACCTGCCCGGCGGCACGCAAATCCCCGATCATGGGCGCCAGCACGTATTCCCCGGCAACGACCAGCAGCAGCATGCCGATGATCGTCAGCATTTGCCAGCGGCGCACCTGCCAGGTCAGCTGCAGGACACCGAGCACCAGCAGCAGCGCGCCACACACCAGCCCGATCCGGCTCAGGCTGGTAAACAACGCAGCCGCGACATCGCCGGCCAGCGAAGTGCCCGGGAGTGTGGCAAACAGGGTGGGCGCCACGACAAAGCCGGTCACCCACAAGCCACCCACCCAGAGCGTCAACAGGATGCGTTCAATGGCAGGAATGATCAATGGCATGATTATTACGCAACCCGGACGCAGCGGCGCGTAACCGGGAAATAGTGCCTGGCCATGACCACAGCGGGTCCGGGCCCACCGGTCCGGCTACCTGGCTACTCGTACCTGACTTCAACGATTTCCAGGCATCGTTCGCCGCCCGGTACGGTCACGGAGACGACATCACCCTCCATCCTGGCAATCAAGGCGCGGGCGATCGGCGAGTTGATTGAAATCATGCCGACCTTGATATCGGCCTCATCCTCGCCGACGATCTGGTAGACAACGGTCTCTTCGCTGTCTTCATCGATCATCTCGACCGTACAGCCGAACACCACCTTGCCATTGGCCGCCAGCGTGGAGACATCGACGATATGGGCGTGACCCAGCTTGCCCTCGATTTCCTTGATACGACCCTCGGTAAAACTCTGCTGTTCCCTGGCCGCGTGGTATTCGGCGTTTTCCTTCAGGTCACCATGGGCACGCGCTTCGGCAATCGCTGCGATAATTCGCGGTCGGTCAACCGTTTTCAGGCGCACCAGTTCCTTGCGCAGTTTCTCGGCACCCCGTGCAGTAATCGGAACCTTGGTTGTCATGTCGGATACTCCTGATGCAGGTCCTGCAGGCTGATAACGTTCCCTGTATCAAGGTATTCCAGCGCCATACAGGTGGCACGCGCACCGGCCAATGTCGTGCAGTAGGACACCTTGTGCTGCAGGGCCGCCCTGCGAATTGTAAAGGAATCGGCAATGGCCTGCTTGCCCTCCGTCGTGTTGACGATCAGCTCTATCTGCCCGTTCTTGATCATGTCCACGATGTGGGGGCGCCCCTCCATCACCTTGTTGACCAGGTCACATGCTATCCCCTGCTCCCGAATGGCGCCGGCCGTGCCGCGGGTCGCCACCAGCCTGTAGCCCTTGCTCGCCAGCTCCCGCGCCAGTCCCGTCACTTTTTGCCGGTCTGCCTTGCGCACGCTCAGAAAGGCCGTACCGCTTTCCGGCACTGCATTACCAGCCCCCTGCTGTGCTTTGGCGAAGGCCTCGCCAAAGGTGCGCCCGATACCCATGACTTCACCGGTGGATTTCATTTCCGGGCCCAGCAGCGGGTCCACCCCCTGAAACTTGATGAACGGGAATACCGCCTCCTTGACGGAGAAAAATTCCGGCTTGTTCGCGCTAATCAACCCCTGTGACTTGAGACTCCTGCCGGTCATGACACGTGCCGCGATCTTGGCCAGGGGTCTCATGGTCGCCTTGGAGACGAACGGCACCGTCCGCGATGCCCGCGGGTTGACCTCGATGATATAGATTTCATCCGCCTTGACTGCAAACTGGGCGTTCATCAGGCCCTTGACGTTGAGCTCCCGCGCCATGCGCGCCATCTGGTCGCTCAGGCGTTCCTGGATGTCATCCCCCAGGGTATAGGGCGGCAGGGAACAGGCGGAGTCGCCCGAGTGAACGCCGGCCTGCTCGATATGTTCCATGATGCCGCCGATCAGCACATCCTCACCGTCGCACACGGCATCCACATCGACCTCGACGGCATCGTCGAGAAAACGGTCCAGCAGCACAGGGGAATCGTTGGAGACCTGGACCGCTTCCCGCATGTAGCGCGCCAGATCCTCCCCGGAATAGACGATTTCCATGGCCCGGCCGCCCAGCACATAGGATGGTCTGACAACCAGCGGATAACCCACCTCCTGCGCCAGCTCCAGGGCCGCTTCCGCCGTGGATGCCGTCCGGTTGGGCGGTTGCAGCAGCCCGAGTTTGTTCACCATCTGCTGGAAGCGCTTGCGGTCTTCCGCATAATCGATGGCATCCGCCGACGTGCCGATGACCGGTGCACCATTGGCCTCCAGGCCACGCGCGAGCTTCAGTGGTGTCTGCCCGCCATATTGCACGATCACGCCCAGCGGTTGTTCCACATGAATAATCTCCAGCACGTCTTCCAGTGTCAGGGGCTCGAAATACAGTCGGTCCGAGGTATCGTAGTCGGTGGATACGGTTTCCGGATTGCAATTCACCATGATGGTCTCGAAGCCGTCCTCGCGACAGGCCATGGCCGCATGGACACAGCAGTAGTCGAATTCGATACCCTGACCGATCCGGTTCGGTCCGCCGCCGAGCACCATGATCTTGTCACTGCACGTGGGAGCCGCCTCGCATTCTTCCTCGTAGGTGGAATACAGGTAGGCCGTCGTCGTCGCGAATTCTGCCGCACAGGTATCCACACGCTTGAAGACCGGCCGGATATCCAACTCATGCCGGCGACGGCGGACAGCGTCCTCGCTGCTGCCTGTCAGGCTGGCCAGACGCCTGTCGGAAAAGCCCTTGCGCTTGAACAGCCGCAGCCGCTCCGCATCCAGTGTACCCAGTGCCTGACCGCGCAGCCCGGATTCCAGCGCCACCAGATCGGCAATCTGGGCCAGGAACCACGGGTCGATGGCCGTCAGCTCGTAGATCTGCGCAACCGTCATCCCGGCACGAAACCCGTCGGCCACATGCCAGAGCCGCTCCGGACGGGCGATGCGCAGCTCCTTTTCCAGCTCCTTGCGCGAATTACCGGCACTCAGGTCGAAACACTCATTCAGGCCATCCATCCCGGTCTCGAGTCCGCGCAGGGCCTTCTGCAGGGATTCCTGGAAGGTGCGACCGATGGCCATCACCTCCCCGACCGATTTCATCTGGGTACCCAGTACCGGTTCGGCCTGGGGAAACTTCTCGAAGGTGAAGCGCGGTACCTTGGTGACCACGTAGTCGATCGTGGGCTCAAAGGATGCCGGCGTGGCACCGCCGGTGATTTCGTTTTTCAGCTCATCGAGGGTAAAACCGACGGCAAGCTTGGCGGCAACCTTGGCAATCGGGAAGCCGGTGGCCTTTGATGCCAGTGCCGAGGACCTGGAAACCCGCGGGTTCATCTCGATCACCACCATGCGTCCGTCCTCCGGATCGATGGCGAACTGTACATTGGAACCGCCGGTCTCGACGCCGATCTTGCGCAGTACGGCAATCGAGGCATTGCGCAGCAGCTGGTATTCCTTGTCGGTCAGCGTCTGGGCGGGCGCCACGGTAATGGAGTCGCCGGTATGCACACCCATCGGGTCGAGATTCTCGATGGAGCAGATAATGATGCAATTGTCCTGCTTGTCGCGCACCACCTCCATCTCGAATTCCTTCCAGCCGAGAATGGACTCTTCCAGTAGCACCTCGGTGGTGGGCGACATATCCAGGCCGTGTTCGCATATCTCGACAAACTCATCCCGGTTATAGGCGATACCGCCACCGCTGCCGCCGAGGGTGAACGACGGCCGGATAATGACGGGAAAACCGATGGAAGCCTGCACCTGCTGCGCTTCTTCCATGCTTTGCACCACCGAGGCGCGCGGCGTGGCCAGACCAATCTCGGACATGGCCTGCCGGAACAGGCCACGATCCTCGGCCATGTCGATGGCCTCGCGGCTGGCGCCGATCAGTTCGACACCATAGCGCTCCAGCACACCCTCACGCACCAGGTCGAGCGCGCAATTCAGTCCGGTCTGCCCACCCATGGTCGGTAACAGCGCATCCGGGCGCTCCTTTTCGATAATGTGTTCCACCGTCTTCCAGTGCACCGGCTCGATGTACACAGCATCCGCCATATCCGGGTCGGTCATGATGGTGGCCGGATTGGAGTTGATGAGCACCACGCGGTAGCCTTCTTCACGCAGGGCCTTGCAGGCCTGGACGCCGGAGTAGTCGAACTCGCAGGCCTGGCCGATGACGATCGGACCGGCGCCTATGATCATGACGCTTTTTATGTCAGTTCTTTTCGGCATTTGCTGCCACAGAGAGCACAGAGCTGAACATCAATGAACAGAAATCCCGCACCAGGGCGCGAAAAAATATTGACACGATTGCTGCATCTTTCAGGAGCGCTATCCATGCCTGTAAATAAAAGACTTCAATGACAATAAACAGTGTTTCATGTGACCTTGGTGGCTTTGTGACTTTGCGCTATACATTTTCCCGATGTCCCCCACAGCTATTTGCGGGCTTTCATCATTTCGATGAACCGGTCGAACAGCGGCGCGACATCATGCGGCCCCGGACTGGCTTCCGGGTGCCCCTGGAAGCTGAATGCCGGACAGTCGGCGCGTGATACCCCCTGCAGTGAACCGTCGAACAGCGAGCGGTGGGTTGCAGTCAGGTTGTCCGGCAGGCTGGCCTCGTCGACCGCAAAACCGTGGTTCTGGCTGGTGATCATGACGCGCCTGCTTGCCAGATCCTGGACCGGGTGGTTGGCGCCGTGATGGCCGAACTTCATTTTCGCCGTTTTCGCGCCACTGGCGAGCGCCAGCAACTGGTGTCCCAGGCAGATCCCGAACAGCGGAATACCCGAGGTCAGCAGTTCCCCGATGGCGGCGATCGCATAATCACAGGGTTCCGGATCACCGGGACCATTGGAAAGGAAGACACCGTCAGGACCCATTGAGCATACCTCACCGGCAGTGGTTCCGGCTGGCACGACGGTGACATGGCAACCGCGATCGACCAGCATGCGCAGGATATTGCGCTTCACGCCAAAATCGTAGGCCACCACGTGAAAAGGCAGCTCATTCCGCGGGATTTCCCGCGGGAGACCATTCGCCAGTGACCAGGTGCCCTGCCGCCAGTCATAGACCTCTGCCGTTGTGACCTCCTTCGCAAGGTCCATGTCCTTGAGGCCCGGAAATGCATTCGCCAGTCCCAGGGCCGTCGCTTCATCGACATCTTCACCGGCCATGATGCAGCCGCTCTGTGCCCCCTTTTCGCGCAGCAGGCGTGTCAGGCGACGGGTGTCGATATCCGCAATGGCGATGACATGATTCGCCCTGAGATAATCGCCCAGCGATGACCGGCTGCGCCAGTTGCTGACCTGCACTGGAAGGTCCCGGATCACCAGGCCCGAACAGTGAATTGACCCTGCCTCCGCATCTTCGGCGTTGACCCCGGTATTGCCGATATGGGGATAGGTCAGGGTAACGATCTGTCTCGCATAGGAGGGATCTGTCAGAATCTCCTGGTAGCCCGTCATGGACGTATTGAAAACCACCTCGCCCGGGGTCCGCCCTTCAGCCCCAATAGAAATACCCCGGAATATACTCCCGTCCGCAAGGGCCAACAGGGCCGGTTTCTTCAACAGCGCCTCCGCATCTTACGTAGAAAACGGGAGGGCTCCAGGGAGCCATCCCGTTCATGAAATGCCGGTTTGATCAGGAAAATGACTGGCGCGGATTGTACTGGATCGGGGCTTTGGCTGTCCACGCCGGCTTTCAGGCGCGAAGACGCCAAAGGAATCAAGTGCCGGGCAGAATCCCGGGATATCAGCGCAGACCCAGTACGTCCTGCATGTCGAACAGGCCGGCCTCGCGACCCATCGTCCAGGCGGCAGCACGGACCGCGCCGTTGGCGAATGTCATGCGGCTGGAAGCCTTGTGGGTAATCTCCACCCGTTCACCGGCCCCGGCGAACATCACCGTGTGTTCACCGACGATATCACCGGCGCGGATGGTCTCGAACCCGATGCTACGGTTGTCCCGTTCACCGGTATGACCTTCGCGACCGTATACCGCACAGTCTTTCAGTTCACGCCCCAGTGCCGCCGCCACCACCTCGCCCATACGCAGTGCGGTACCCGAGGGGGCATCCACCTTGTGACGGTGGTGCGCCTCGATCACCTCGATATCGACGGCATTGCCCAGCACCCGGGCGGCCGTATCGAGCAGCTTGAAACACAGATTGACACCGATGCTCATGTTCGGCGCGAACACCACCGCAATATCATGCGCGGCTCCCGCAATCTCCGACTTTTGTGCAGCGCTGAAGCCCGTGGTACCGATCACCATGCGGCGCCCGGCGGCCCGGCAAACCTCCAGATTGGCCAGAGTGGATTCCGGGCGGGTGAAATCGATCAGTACATCGAAAGCATCCGTTACGGCGCCGAGATTGGCGACGAGCGGGACATGCAGCTTTCCGATTCCCGCCAGATCACCGGCATCACTGCCAAGCAGGGTGCTTTCCGGGCGTTCCAGCGCCACAGTGAGCTCCATTCCGGGCGCCTGGTGAACGGCCTCGATGAGGCTGCGTCCCATGCGGCCGGCGGCACCGGTGATTGCGATTCGCGTCATATCTCAAATTCGGGTCGGATGCCCGGCTGCGCCTGCGGGATAACAAGGCGCCATCAGTTGATTCCCGGTATTCAGCGCCCTCTCTGGCAGTTTTAGCCCTGGCAAGAAACTGTTTTACCCGCCCAGGGCGTCGAAAAAATTCTTTACCCCCTCCAGCCAGGAGCTTGCCTGCGGATTGTGACGCCTGCCACCCTGCTCCACTTCACCGGCAAAATCCCTCAACAATTCCTTTTGCTTGCGATTCAGGTGTACCGGTGTCTCCACCTTGACCTTGCAGATGAGATCGCCCACCGGGCCGCCGCGTACCGGCCTCACCCCCTTGCCGCGCACCCGGAACATCCGGCCGGTCTGGGTTTCGGGAGGAATCTTGAGATTCACCCGGCCGTTCAGGGTCGGCACCTCCAGCTCGCCGCCCAGGGCCGCCGTGACGAAACTGATAGGTACTTCACAAGACAGATTGCTGTCCTCGCGCTGGAAAATCGGGTGCTCCTTGACCCTGATCTGTACATAGAGATCGCCGGGCGGCCCCCCGCTTTCCCCGGCCTCGCCCTCACCGGCGAGTCGAATGCGGTCACCGGTGTCAACGCCGGCCGGGACCTTGACCGACAACGTCTTGCGCTCCTGCACCCGGCCCTTGCCATGGCATTTCTGACAGGGGTCGGAAATAATCGTACCGCTGCCCTGGCAATGCGGACAGGTCTGCTGCAGGGAAAAGAACCCCTGTTGCATGCGCACCTGGCCGTGCCCGCCGCAGGTACTGCAGGTTTTCGGGCTGCTGCCCCTGCGCGCACCGCTGCCGTCACAGGCATCACAGTTCACCAGCGTCGGCACCCGTATCGTGACCTCGGTGCCGGCTACGGCATCTTCCAGAGAGAGCTCCAGGTTGTAGCGCAGGTCGGAACCACGATAGACACGCTGCCCGCCACCCCCACGCCCGCCGCCAAAGATATCGCCGAAGACATCGCCGAAGATGTCGCTGAATCCGGCCGCACCCGCTCCAAAACCGCCGCCACCCATGGACGGATTGACGCCGGCATGGCCAAACTGGTCATAGGCCGCACGCTTCTGCGAATCACTGAGTATCTCCCAGGCCTCCTTGACCTCCTTGAATTTTTCCTCGGCGCTATTGTCATCCGGATTACGGTCTGGATGGCATTTCTGCGCCGCGCGCCGGTAGGCCTTCTTCAATTCTGCCTCGCTGGCATTTTTCGAGACACCCAGTACGGTGTAGTAATCGCGCTTTGACATAGTTTTATTCAGGGCTCAGCCTTGCAAATCACCGCAGAGACACAGAGAACGCGGAGGATAATAATTACAGCAGCTACGGGGCAGTGGCATGCAATCCGGAAAAATCTTCATGCAAGGTCCTGGGTCAGGATCTATCCATTCTGACCACACTTTTTTATCCAGACAATGATTTTCCCTGCGCCCTCTGCGTCTCTGCGGTGGATTGAAACAGTCAAATCAATAACAGGATTTCCTTGTACTGCACAGATCCGGGCCGGTTGAACCGGCTCCGGATCATTAATTCCGACAGACCGCGGAATGCCGTTACTTGTTGTCGGCATCCTTCACTTCTTCGAACTCGGCGTCAACAACGTCCTCGCTGCCGCCGGCGGAGCCCCCCGCGTCACCGGCACCGGCCGCCGCCTCGTCCTGCGCTGCCTGTTCCTTGTAAACGCGTTCCGCCAGCTTGCCCGACAACTCACCCAGCGTTCTGGTCTTCTGTTCAATGGCTTCCTTGTCGTCACCCTTGATCGCCTCCTGTAATGCCTCGATGGCGGTTTCGATAGCCTGCTTTTCATCCGCTGCGACCTTGTCGCCCAGTTCCCCCAGCGACTTGCCGGTCGCATGGATCAGCCCATCCGCCTGATTGCGTGCATCGATCAGCTCGTGGAACTTGCGGTCCTCTTCGGCATGTGTCTCGGCATCCTTCACCATCTGGTCGATCTCGCCATCCGAGAGCCCGCTGGAGGCCTTGATCTGGATCGACTGCTGCTTGCCGGTCGCCTTGTCCTTCGCGGATACATGCAGGATGCCGTTGGCATCGATATCAAATGTCACCTCGATCTGCGGCACGCCGCGCGGCGCCGGCGGGATATCACTCAGATCAAAGCGCCCCAGTGACTTGTTCGCCGAAGCCACGTCACGCTCGCCCTGCAAGACATGCACCGTCACCGCGGACTGGTTGTCATCGGCCGTGGAGAACACCTGGTTTGCCTTGGTCGGTATCGTGGTATTTTTATCGATCAGCTTGGTCATGACGCCGCCCAGCGTCTCGATACCCAGCGACAGCGGCGTCACATCGAGGAGCAGCACATCCTTGACCTCGCCGCCCAGCACGCCGCCCTGGATCGCGGCACCGATAGCGACCGCCTCGTCCGGATTGACATCCTTGCGCGGTTCCTTGCCGAAGAAATTCGTCACGGCCACCTGTACCTTGGGCATGCGCGTCTGGCCGCCGACCAGAATGATGTCATCGATCTCGCCCGCCGAAAGCCCGGCATCCTTGAGCGCCACCTTGCAGGGCCCGATGGTGCGGTCAATCAGGTCATCGACCAGCGATTCCAGCTTGGCGCGCGTCAGTTTCATGTTCAGGTGCTTCGGGCCGCTGGCATCGGCCGTGATGTACGGCAAATTCACATCGGTCTGCTGGCTGGAAGACAGCTCGATCTTGGCCTTTTCCGCGCCCTCTTTCAGACGCTGCATGGCGAGTGGATCTCCGCGCAGATCCATCCCCTGATCCTTCTTGAATTCATCGGCAAGGTAATCGATCAACCGCTTGTCGAAGTCCTCACCGCCAAGGAAGGTGTCGCCATTGGTGGAAAGCACCTCGAACTGGTGTTCGCCGTCCACGTCGGCGATTTCGATAATGGAGATGTCAAAGGTGCCGCCACCCAGGTCGTACACGGCAATCTTGGAATCACCGCGTTTCTTGTCCATCCCGTAGGCCAGCGCGGCCGCAGTCGGCTCGTTGATGATGCGCTTGACATCCAGACCGGCGATGCGCCCTGCATCCTTGGTGGCCTGGCGCTGGGAATCGTTGAAATAGGCCGGCACGGTAACAACCGCCTCGGTGACCTTTTCGCCGAGAAAATCCTCCGCGGTTTTCTTCATCTTCTGCAGCACGCGCGCCGAGACCTCCGGCGGTGCCATCTTTTTTCCCCGCGCCTCCACCCAGGCATCACCGTTGTCGGCCTTTACTATCCTGTAGGGAACCAGTTTGATATCGCGCTGTACTACGTCTTCCTCGAAACGGCGTCCGATCAGCCGCTTGATGGCATGCAGTGTATTAGCGGGATTGGTCACGGCCTGGCGCTTGGCTGCCTGCCCGACCAGCACCTCGTCATTCTCGGTAAAACCGACAATGGATGGCGTGGTGCGATCGCCCTCGCTGTTCTCGATCACCCGGGCCTTTTTCCCCTCCATCACGGCCACGCAGGAGTTGGTCGTGCCCAGGTCAATACCAATAATCTTTCCCATTTTCTCTAATCTCCATGTAAGTACATGATATATAAAGTTGAGTATTTCCGGCAGTTACCTTTTAGTTTGGGGCGGCGACACGGGATATCAAGTGCTTGCCGGCTTATCAGGCGCTTTCGAGACTATCACCATGGCCGGCCGGATCAGCCGGTCATGCAACAGATAGCCCTTTTGCACGACCGTTACCACGGTATTGGGCTCCATATCATCACGCGTCTGCAGGGACATGGCCTGGTGAAATTCCGGATTGAAGGGCTCACCCTGCGGATCGACTTCCGTGATCTCGAACTTGCCCATAACGTTGGCGAGCAACTGCAGGGTCAGTTCGATTCCTTCCCTGTGTTTTTCTGTATTTTCAGCTGCAAACGCCGCCAGTCCCATTTCCAGGCTGTCCTTGACCGGTAACAGCTCGCTGGCAAATCGTTCCAGTGCGTACTTGTGCGCATTGGCCAGTTCCCGTTCGGCACGCCTGCGGAGATTTTCCATATCGGCCTGCAGCCGGACACACCTGTCCCAGTGCTCGTCCGCCCTGCCGCGGGCATCTTCCAGCAGCGCTGTCAGTTCGGCGGCATCCGGTCGTTGCTCCGCTGCCTCCCGGGGCTGCCCGGCCGGTGCGGTTTCATCGCTATCGGCCATGCCGGGCTCCACCGCCTCCTGTGGAGTTTCGTCCAGCATGTTTTCCTTTTCAGACATATAATTACTCCACTATATTCACAAATCCGGTTAAATAAAGCGACGGCACTCCCCGACCCGAAGCCGGGCAGTAACGATATGGGGGTTATTCCTTGTGGTTCAAGGCCGCGCCCAGCAGGCGTGCAGTCGTATCCACGATCGGAATCACCCGGTCGTAGGCCATGCGTGTTGGCCCGATGACACCCAGCACACCCAGCACCCGGCCATTAACCGAGTAGGGCGCCGTCACCATGCTGCACTCGTCCAGCATCCGGTAGCCGGACTCGTCGCCGATAAAGATCTGGATGCCCTCGCCATGGATGCACTGATCGAGCAGGTGCAGCATGTCACGTTTCTGGTTGAAGGCATCGAAGAGCTTGCGCAATTTCTCGATGTCGCACAGTTCCTGAAACTCCATCAGGTTGGTTTGCCCGGCCATGATGAAATCCTCGTTCCTGTTCTTCTCCAGCACCTGGTCGGCCATCTGCATGGCCGTGACCATCATGCTGTTCATGGTGGAGCGGGTCTCGTGCATTTCCTTCAATAACATGGCGCGGACCTCGGCCAGTTCCTTGCCGGTAAACAGTTCGTTCAGATAATTCGATGCCTGCTGCAATTGCGCCGGACTGCACTTTTTCTTTGTCGTGAGGATCCGGTTCTGCACTTCATCATCCCCGGTAACAAGCACGGCGAGCACCCGGTTGTCCGTGAGCGGCATGAACTCGACACGCTTGAACAGGGTATGACTGTGCTTGGGCAGCGTCACCACACCGGCCATGCGCGTAATGCCCGAAAGCAGGCCGGACGCCGACTCGATGAGGCTTTTCGGCTCCGCGGTCACATTCAGTTCCAGGCGAATTCGTTCCACGGATCGACGATCCAGCTGCTGTATCGTCAGCAGGGTGTCCACGAAGAAGCGATAACCCTGCACCGTGGGTACGCGACCGGCCGATGTATGCGGCGAGCGGACAAAGCCCAGCTCCTCCAGATCCGCCATGACATTGCGGATGGTGGCCGGACTCAGCTTGAGCCCGGCTTCCCGCGCCAGCGTGCGCGAGCCCACCGGCTGACCGTCACGCGCATAGCGAGCGATCAGGACACGCAGCATTTGCTGGGCGCGTTCGTTGAGGTCCGGGGTTGTCTGGTTCATCTCGGGCATCACATCTACAGGTATGTACTGGTATGATAAAGCATTTGGCACTCTTGAGGGTAGAGTGCCAAACCGGGCCATGGCGGCGCGCATCGGGTTGGCGCCTGCGGGCACTCATGATAGCTTCCCTCCAGTATCGGGATACTGGCAACCATGATTTCAGCGTTCAAACAGGTGGGCCTGATCGGCAAATCGGGGGACCAGCGGGTCGCCGCGACACTGCAGTCCCTGATCGCGCGGCTCGCGCAGCTGGGAACTCGCATCCTGCTGGATGAGAGCATAGCCGGCATGCTGCCGGATACGCCCGTCTCAGTGGTTGATCGCTCCACCCTGGCCGATCAATGCGACCTCGCGATCGTGGTGGGCGGTGACGGAACGCTGCTGAATGCCGCACGCAGCCTGGCCAGTTCGGGAATATCGGTGCTGGGAGTCAATCTGGGCCGTCTCGGCTTTCTGGTGGATGTTCTGCCGGAAGACATGCTGCCGCTGCTGGAGGAAATCCTGGCCGGCAACTACATGGTTGAGGAACGCACACTGCTGCATGCCATGGTGTCCCGCGATGGTGAAACCCTGAGCGAGAACACCGCGCTCAATGACGTCATCGTGCACAAGAAAGACATTGCCCGCCTGATTGAACTCGATACCTGGATTGATGGCTACTTCCTGAGTGCAAACCGTGCCGACGGGTTGATCGTGGCAACCCCCACGGGTTCTACAGCCTACGCCCTGTCGGGCGGCGGTCCGATCCTGCATCCCGGGCTGCAGGCGCTCACCCTGGTGCCCATCTGCCCGCACACCCTCAGTAACCGGCCGATCGTCATACCGGACCGATCAACCATCGAGATCATGGTGCAAGAGGGCAAGCTGGAGGCCCAGTTGTCCTGCGACGGACAGGTCGGACAGGTGCTGAGGCCCGGCGACCGCATCACGGTCAGGAAGCATGAACACACCCTGCGGCTGCTCCATCCGCCGGGCCATGATTTTTTTACGATTCTGAGAAAGAAGCTGCGCTGGAGCGAGCAGCCCTGACTCGCTGCGAATCCTGAACGACAGATGAAGACTGTCTGCAGCCGGCGCCCGGAGGTAACATGCGGAATGCGGCAAATTAGCGTGGCAACCCGGCTTCGGCCTTGTTTACCCTGATCAACACCACTGCAACCGTGGCAGTCCAGACGCTGTAAAACCAGGCATGCTGACCCATATTCACATCCGCAACCTGGCCATCGTCGATGAAATCGACGTGGAGCTGGCGCCCGGCATGACGGCCCTCACCGGCGAGACCGGTGCGGGCAAGTCCATCCTGGTCGATGCGCTGGGTCTGGTGCTCGGCGACCGGGCCGACAGCACGGTTGTCCGCCATGGCTGTGAACGGGCCGAAATCGCCGCCACATTCGAACTCCTGAACTGCCCGGCCGCCGCAGGCTGGCTGCGGGAACAGGCACTGGATCTCGATGACGACTGCCAGCTGCGCCGCATCATCAACCGTGAAGGCCGCTCCCGCGGCTTCATCAACGGGCAGCCGGTACCCGTACAGTCACTGCGCGAACTCGGTGAACAGCTGGTGGACATCCATGGCCAGCATGAACACCAGTCACTGCTGCGCAGCGTCGTACAGCGACAACTGCTTGATGCCTTTGGCGGCCATCAGATCCTGCTCGACAGAGTTGCCGACCTGTACACTGATTGGAAAACCGTACACCAGGAACTGGACACCGTCATCCGCACCGAAACGGACCGTGCAACGCTGCTCGATCTGCTGCGCTTCCAGCTGCAGGAACTGGAAACGCTGGAACTGACCACGGCGGCCATAGGCGCGCTGGATGAAGAGCATGCCCGGCAGGCCAATGCGGGACGCCTGCTCACGGCTTGCCGGCAGGGTCTTGAACGGCTGGATGCCGACGAGGGAGGGTCCGCCTGGTCCCTGCTGAATCAAACCCTGGACGATTTGAGTGAGTTGTCCCGGCTCGATGCCGGACTGGAAGAGCCGGTGAGACTGTTGAACGACGCGGCGATCCTGGTCAACGAAGCACTTGCGGCCCTTCGGCAGTACGCCGAAGGGCTGGAAATCGACCCGCAGCGGCTGCAGTGGCTGGAGGAACGCATCGGGGTTCTGCATAACCTGGCACGCAAGCATCGCTGCAAGCCGGAGGAACTCCCCGAGGTCCGGGAGAATATCCGTCGGGAACTGGATGCCATCGAACATGCCGACCGGCGGCGTGAAATCTTGCAGGTGCGCGTGGACGAACTGGCGCAGGACTATCGCGAGACCGCACGGCAGCTGGGAGACAAACGACGCTCCGCTGCCGGGAAATTCAGCAGACAGATCACCCGGTCCATGCAGACACTGGGCATGGCCGGCGGGCAATTCGAAGTCACCGTGACGTCCCGCCCGGACGACCGGCCCGGGCCTGCGGGAATGGATAATGTCGAATTCCTGGTCAGCACCAACAGGGGCCAGCCGTTACAGCCATTGAGCAAGGTGGCATCCGGCGGTGAGCTGTCGCGCATCAGCCTGTCGATCCAGGTAATCTCGGCGGACAGCGAAATGATACCGACCCTGATCTTCGATGAGGTCGACAGCGGAATCGGCGGCGGTGTGGCCGAGATCGTCGGCCGGCAACTGCGCAGCCTGGGCGCTGACCGCCAGGTTTTGTGCATCACCCATCTGCCCCAGGTTGCCGCACTGGCCAACCACCAGCTGCAGGTCAGCAAGCTCTCCGGCAAGGACACCACCCGCACACGTATGCGCGCACTATCTGAGGAGGAACGTATCGACGAAATCGCCCGCATGCTGGGGGGTGTGACGATCACACCGCAGACGCGCGCGCACGCACACGAGATGCTGGAACAGGCCCCGGTTCAGATTGCGCGCACGAAGTCGCCGGCCAAAGGTGGCGCGCGAATCGGGCGGGCACCGGATTCCGCGGGGTGAACACGGGATACGTGCGGGATGCCGCCTCATGCATCCTTCCGGGTTGTCAGGTTTCACTCCGGCATCGGGGGCAAATGCCGTACACGTACAGGCAATGGTCGGTCATTTCATAACCGAACCGCTCTGCTATGGCGCGCTGGCGCTTTTCGATGGTTTCATCGACGAACTCGTCCACCCGGCCGCATTTCACGCACAGGATATGGTCATGGTGGGAACCCTCGTTGAGTTCGAACACCGAGTGCCCCCCCTCGAAATGATGGCGCTTGACCAGGCCGGCGGTCTCGAACTGCGTCAGGACCCGATAGACCGTCGCCAGACCAATATCCTCACCGGTCTCGAGCAGCGCCTTGTAGACGTCTTCCGCACTCTGGTGCCGGTGACTGCCGGCCTCGAGGATATCCAGGATTTTCATCCTGGGCAGCGTGACTTTCAGGCCGGCCTTGCGTAACTCGTTGGATTCCAATGCTTCCTCTCCTTTGTTGATGCCATTGCCTGGTGACTTGGGGTATGATGCGGCCGATTGGATTCAGGGATATGCGTCATTTGGCGGATGAAAAAGCTTCTCATTATTATTACCTGCATTGCAAGCCTCGGGCTGGCGGCCTGCTCGACCCATATTGTCCACAAGCTCGATGTTCAACAGGGCAACGTGGTTACCCAGGCGCAGGTAAATCAGCTGGAACCGGGTATGACCCGCAACCAGGCACGCTTCATCATGGGTTCGCCCATGGTGGCCGATGTCTTCCACCAGGACCGCTGGGACTATGTTTATCTGTTCGAGCCCGGTTACGGCAAGGCAACGCGGAAACGCGTGACCCTGTTTTTCGATGACGATTCGCTGACGCGTATCGAAGGGACGCTGCGGCCGGGTGATCCCGTTCCTGAAGATGAGGTCCGCTCACGCCAGGTCAACCTGGTTGTCCCTCCCGAGGAACGTGTGGAACAGGGCGTGCTCAGCAAATTGTGGCACTGGCTGACGTTCAGGAAGGCGGAGGAAGCGGATTACACGACGAGCACCAGGTAGAGCAGGAGCGCATTGCAGGTGCGATCCTCGCGGATGCAATCCGCTCGTGTTCCTCACTCATTTTCACCGGCACCCTTTTTCATGACCTTGCCCTGCGCCGCACGTTGCTTCCTGATCTCCTTCGGATCGGCAATCAGCGGCCGGTAGATTTCGACCCGGTCGCCGGCATGCAAGGTATCGGTCAGCTTTCCCGGTTTGCCGAATACACCAACCCTGTTTTTGCCGAGATCGATGTCCGGAAACTGATCCAGGATGCCGGAAGTACGGATGACCTGCTCGATCGTGGCCCCGGGTGCGACGGACAGGGGCAATATGACCTGTTTCCCGGGCTGTGCGTAGGCCACCTCAACGGGGATCTTTTCAGCGTGCGCCATAGGTTTCGACAGCGCGTTGCTGAAACGCATCTACCAGCGAATTGGCGATCTTGCCGAAAACCTGCCTGACCACCATGCTCACCATCTTGTTGGAGAAATCATACTCCAGATAAAGGGAGATCTTGCAGCCCTCCTCGCCCAGTGGATCGAACCGCCAGCGACCCTGCAACTGGCTGAACGGTCCGTCCACCAGTTGCATGGCGATCTCCGAGTATTCCCGGTTGCTGTTGCGGGTGACAAACGACTGGCTGACCTTGCCGACGGCGAAGTCGATGCGCGCAGTAACCGAATCACCGTCCCGCGACACTATCTTCGCCCCGGTGCACCAGGGCAGGAACCGCGGATAGGTTTCGATGTCACTGACAAGTGCAAACATTTCCGATGGCGTATAGTGCACCAGTGCCGAGCGGTCGATAACTTCCAATGCACTACCCCGGGCAGCCTGCCATCAAATGATCCCGATGACGTTCAGGAACACGATTATGACGGCAACGGGTGTAATGTAGCGCACCAGGAAGCGCCACAGCGGGTAGAAGAAGCGATCACCCATGGCCAGTTCGTCCATACTGGACTCGCGGGTCATCTTCCAGGCGGCGAAGATCGCAATCAGCAATCCGCCCAGCGGCAGCATGACATTGGCCGTGAGGTAGTCCAGCAGGTCGAAGATGCTTTTCTTGAACAGCGGCCTGAAATCCTCCCACAGATTAAACGAGAACACCGTCAACAAACCGAACGTCCAGGTGACCGTGCCGGCCACTACCGATGCATAGACACGGGTATGCCCCCGGTTCTCCACCAGCCAGGCCACCGCCGGTTCGATCAGTGATATCGCCGAGGTCCAGGCGGCAAATACCAGCAGGACGAAAAACAGCATACCGAAGAAGGCGCCACCGTCCATATGGCCGAAGGCCAGCGGCAAGGTCTGGAAAATCAGTCCCGGTCCGACATCCGGTTCCAGATGATTGGCGAACACGATCGGGAAAATCGCCAGGCCGGCGAGCAGTGCGACGAGGGTATCCATCACTGCTACGGCGATCGAGGTCTTGGCAATCGAGGCGTTGTCCGGCAGATAGGAGCCGTACACCATGATCGCGCCCATCCCCAGGCTGAGTGTGAAAAAGGCATGACCCATGGCGATCAGGACGCCGTTGGCGGTAAGCGCACCGAAGTCCGGCTTGAACAGAAACGCCAGGCCATCGTTGAAGGAACCGCTGTTCCAGGCATAGCCGACAAGCACCACCAGCAACACGAACAGGGCCGGCATCAGCAACCTTACGGCCTTTTCCAGTCCACCATAGACACCGCGTGCGACTACCATCATGGTCATACCCATGAAAATCGTATGCCACGCCAGCAGACGCTCCGGTTCACTGACCAGATTGGTAAAGATGCTCTGCACACCGTCGGCTGTCAGTCCGGTAAACAGGCCGCTGCCGGCACGAAACACATAGGCCAGTGCCCACCCGGCGATCACGCTGTAATAGGAAAGAATCAGAAATCCGGCCAGCACACCGGCCCAGCCCAGCCACTGCCAGTGCGGACTGGCGTTTTCCTCATAGGCCAGTGTCTGCATGGTATTGATCGGGCTCTGGCGCCCGCGCCGGCCCAGCATCACCTCGGCCATCATGATCGGGATGCCGATCACCGCGATACACAGGAGGTAGACCAGGACAAAGGCACCGCCGCCATTCTGTCCGGTGATATACGGGAACTTCCAGATATTACCAAGACCCACGGCGGAACCCGTCGCCGCCAGGATAAAGGCGAGGCGGTTTGACCACTGGCCATGTATCGATTTTCGCTGCGTAGTCATGTAGCGCTCCCCGCTTGCCGGCACGGGCGCATTGTCCGTGAAATAGCCGTTGATCACAACCGGGCATGCCCGAAGGAGAGAGGGATTGATATACTCCCCCGATGGGGAAAAAGAAATCCGACGCCAGCCACGCATCCGGGACCATCGCGCTCAATAAAAAGGCCCGCCATGACTATTTTATCGAGGACCGCTTCGAGGCAGGCCTCGCACTGAAGGGCTGGGAGGTCAAAAGCCTGAGGGCGGGTGGTGTGCAGCTGACCGAGGCTTATATCCTCGTCAAGGACAACGAGGCCTGGCTGTTTGGCGTCCATATCCGGCCATTGCTCAGTGCCTCGACCCACATCACGCCGGATCCAACCCGCACCCGCAAGCTGCTGCTGCATCGTCGCGAACTCGACCGGCTCATTGGTGCCGTTGAACGCAAGGGTTATACCCTGATCCCGCTGTCACTTTACTGGAAGCATGGCCTGGCAAAACTGGAGGTTGCGCTGGCGCGCGGAAAGCAAAGCCACGACAAGCGCGCCGCGGAAAAGGAACGTGACTGGCAGCGGGAGAAACAGCGTTTATTGCGCAAGCGTTAGGAAATCCATGATCAATCCGGTAATGAACAGGTGCAATCCATGTGCTGAAACCATGCCGCTCAGTGTACGGCAGCGGCGCTCGCACCGGCAGCCGGTGAATCAATGGCCACATTATGCGCTTGCATGCGGGCGATCAGGCCATCCAGTCCGCTGCGGCTGATCTCGCGGGAAAAACTGGAACGGTGCGTGGCGACCAGGCTCACGCCCTCGACAGCCACGTCATAAATCAACCATTCCGTTGCCGGCCTGTGCAGTCGGAAAACGGCGTGTACGACGGGTCCGCTGGAGGGGGTAATCTCGGCACTGACGGCCACCCTGCCGTTTGTCGGTGTTTCCTGAAGCGGCCGGAAGCTGATGACGGTGTCCCGGTACCGGGTCACGGATCGCAGATAGGTACCCAGTAACTGTTCCCTGAACGCGGCGATGAATGCCTCGCGCTGTTGCCCGGTAGCCTGGCGCCAGTGCTTGCCCAGAACCCAGCGTGACAGGGTCGGGAAATCGACATGCGGCAGAATGATCTCATCGGCGATGACCCGCAGCCGGAGTGGATCCTCGATGACGGTCGGATCCTGCCGGACGAGGTCCAGCACCTGTTCCGTGGTTGTCCGCAACATTTCGACCGGCCCCTGTTCCGCAGACACGCCGGTGGACAGACCCGCCAGCAGGGTCAAGACAAACAGCCTGTGCAGCAAACCCCCTGATGGCATGATGCCGTGAGACTCCCCTGTGTTCATGGTACCTGCAGTCTTCCTCCGGCCTCAATCCATCAATGGGCGGGGCCGTTTCCAGGCGCCGGACATCCCGCCGCCGGTTCGTAACCACTTTCTGTAATAGTAGTCTGCATTTGTGGATTATGGGGACGACGACGCCTGCCGGCACTGAAATATCATTCTTCAAAGGCAATTCGGTCTATACTTGGGACCCTGCGGCAGATTTCATTGCCGATCTTTGTAGCTGCATGTAACATATTGACTTTAAACGATAAGAAAAGCACAGGGATTGCTAGCATGAAAAGATTTATTTTCCCGTTTCTGCTGTCGCTGCCCGCCTCCCCGATGATCGCTGCGGAGGTACCCGACGTGCTCAGGAACTGCATTGAACACAACCTGCCACAGACCACATCCGTGCAAAGCATCGAGTTGCGCGCACGGGACCGCAGCGGCTACGAGCAGGTTTTGCAGGCGGATGTCTACTGGAAGCGCTTTGCCGAAGGCAATGCGCGCGTGCTCATGTATTTCAGCGAACCGTCCGATGTTCGTGGCGCCCGCTTCCTGGTCATCCAGAACAAGCCGCAGAACGATATGTATATCTACATGCCAGGGCTATTCAAGGTAAGGAAAATCACCTCGAGAAACATTTCCGGTTCCATGCTGGGTACGGACTTCTCCTATGAGGATTTCGAGCGGCTGCACGGCATCCTGACCGACCTCAAGGCAGAGCAATTCCCCGATGACGAGTTATCCGGCCGTCCCGTGTATGTCATCAACAGCTATCCCGGCGGAAACTCCGGCTACGAAAAGATCGGGACGATGATCGACAAGGAAACCTGTGTTGCAGTGAAAATGGAACTCTATGAGCAAGGCCATAAACTGCGCAAGGAAATGCTCGTCGACCCTGCCGCCATCCGGCAGGTCGGCGACATCCACGTACCGGCAGACCTGGTAATGCGGGATCTGAGGGACAAGACGGAAACCCGGCTGCTTGTCGAAAACATCAAAACGGACGTCCCCCTGGAAGATGATCTGTTTGACCCGACTCAACTCAAGAAAAAAGATGCCCCGCCTGTAGTTTCGGACTGATGGGCCTCAGCAGACAATTATCCGAGCTTGTCTCGCGATATACCGGGATCACCCTGCTGCTGGTGCTGGCGCTGACCGTCATATCCCTCACCGCCATCATCGACACCCATACCGGCCAGCTGCGGCTGAATATCGACCCCTCCGCCAACCGCCTGCTTTCCGAAAACCAGTCCGCCAAGCAGTTCTACGACCATACACGCGAGATATTCGGCAGTGACGAAACGCTGATCATCGTACTGACGGCCGAAGATGTTTTCACGCAGGACGTCATCGACCGCATCAAGCGCATCACGACACGCATCGAACGCATCGGTGCCGTACACCACGTGGTTTCCCTCGCCAATGCGCTGGACATACGCAGCACCGGGGATGACCTTGATATTTCACCCTTCATGTCCGACCTGGAAGACGGCAGTGCGACCCTGGAGGACATACGCCAGCGTGTCCTCGGGAACCGCGCCTACGCGGGCAGCCTGGTGTCAACCGATGGCGAGGCAACAGCCCTGATCGTTTATTTCAACGATATTTCCGACCGCGACTACATCAGCGGCGGCATCCATAAACAAATCAGCGGCATCCTCGCGGAAGAACGCGACGGCTACCGGGTATTCCTAAGCGGCTCGCCCTACTTCAAGGTTGTCATGGTGGATCTGCTGCTGAAAGACCTGATCTGGACACCGCCATTGATCACCGTCCTTCTCGCCGTTATTCTGGCCGTTGCCCTGCGCACCTTCGTGGGCGTCTTCGTGCCGCTCATTACGGTAGCCGTCGGTGTCATTCTCACGCTGGGAACCATTGCCGGCCTGGGATATTCGCTCAGCATGATTTCCGTGCTCGTCCCCCCGCTGCTGATGATACTTGGACTGTCTTATTCCGTGCACGTCGTCTCCGAGTACCACCAGGTAAGACGCGAGCATGCCGCCGGCAGCTCCGCCATAAACCGCACCCTGGAGCATATGATTCTGCCGGTCCTGCTGACCGGCCTGACGACCATCGCGGGTTTCGTAGCACTGATGGCCAATCCGATCACCGCCGTCAGGGAATTCGGCATTTTCTCCGTCATCGGCGTCGTGTATACCACCCTGCTGTCGATTACCTTCACACCTGCCCTGATGTCACTGCTGGACCGCAAGTCCGGCAAGTGGGGGGCGCCCGGGAAGACCGGCGCCGATACCGGCTTCAATCGCTTCGTCGAATGGATCGCCCGCTTCGACCTGGACTACCGGCGCGGGATTTTCATCGGCTTCGGCGTCGTGTTTCTGGTCGCGCTGGGCGGCATGACCAATATCCGCGTCAGCACGGAATCCATCACGAACTTTGCCAAGGGATCCGATGTGCGCAACGGGTTCGAAGTCGCCAACGCCAAGCTTGGCGGCGCGAACCCTTTCTACATCGTCATCGAAGGCGACTACAGCGACTCGTTCAAGGAGCCTGCCAATCTGAAACTTATCAAGGATCTGCAGGACTGGTTGCTGGAACAGCCGGAAATCGGCGGTACGGTCTCGCTCGTTGACTATATCATGCTGGTCCACCAGGCCTTTAACGGGAACGACCCGGCTTTCTACACTATCCCGGAGAACAAGCGGCTGATCACCCAGCTGCTGTTTCTGAGTTCCAGCGAAGAGCTGGAACGACTCGTCGACTCCCGCTACCGTACAACCAATATCGTGGTACGTTCCAACGTGATCAATTCGGAAAGGATGTCCGCGCTGATCAAGCGGATCAACCGGAAGCTGGTGGAATTTCCGGAACGCCTCAAGCCCGTCGTCACCGGCAATCCGGTACTGATCGGCGAGACGCTGACGCAGATCATCGTCGGCCAGGCCAGAAGTGTCGGCCTGGCCCTGGTATTCGTCTACATCATCCTGTCAATCATGTTCATGTCGCAACGCATCGGCCTGGTGGCGCTGCTGCCCAATATCATTCCCATTGTCGTCTATTTCGGCTCGCTGGGCATCTTCGATATCAGCCTGAATCCCAGCACCAGTCTGATCGCGCCCATGGTGCTGGGCATCGCAATCGACGACACCATCCACTATTTCTCGCGATTCAACCGGGAAGTCCGGCAGCATGCAGACGACAGGAAGGCCACGTTGCTCGCCATGAAGTCGGTTGGTCGTCCGGTCACACTGACAAGCCTCTGCCTGTGTCTGGGCTTTCTGGTACTGCTGACCAGCGAACTGCGCATGCAGGTCCAGGTTGGCGTGATGGCATCCTATGCACTGGCAATCGCCTGGCTGAGCGATTTTCTGCTGACGCCCGCCCTGTGCGCCAGCGTCCGCTTCACTACACTGTGGGATGCCCTGACGCTCGACCTCGGCAGCAATCCGCAGGAGTCCATTCCCCTGCTGAATGGCCTGCGCCCTTCCCAGGCGAGAATCGTTGCGCTCATGGCAAAAATCATCCGGGTACCCGCGGGCAGGCGCATCATCACCGACGGCGAGCAGGGATCGGAAATGTACGTCGTAATCGACGGCAAACTGCAGTCCTGGGTCGAGGGCAAAGAGGGCCGCATCGATCTTGCGAGCCATGTCCGCGGCGATGTTGTCGGGGAAGCCGGCCTGTTCTATGAAAACCGGACAGCCAATGTTGACGCCGTTGAAGACAGCCGCCTGCTCTGCATCGAGCAGAGCAATCTGGACCGGCTCAGTCGTCGCTATCCCTATATCGCGAACAAGGTCTTCAGAAACCTTAACAAGGTCCTGGCAACCCGGCTGTTCAGGACAACACACAGACTGATATAGAACGAAAACTGGTGAAATGCATCATGGATATAATAAACAGGGAGAAATTGCTGAAATCGCGGAAAGCTTCCTGAAGGAATTCCGTGCAGGCATGGAATTCCGGGAGCAGCCCAGTATCCGCATCGGCAGGCGCACGACCCGGATCGTCCGTACAGGCATAACCGCCAATATGCAGCTACTGAACAATCAATTCACCGATATGAACAGAATCGTCAGCAACATGGCCACGAATACCAGCCAGATCCCAAAGCACATGAAGATGTTTCCTTTCTAGAGCAGGCCGCAGATGGGAAATATCGGCAGACTGCTACTGATCCGGAAAGGAGAGCACGGCGATCTCGGCTACTTCCTGCTGTTCTTCCTGCTTGTCAGCGCGGGCATGGCTGTCGGCCGCGGAACGGCGGATGCACTGTTCCTGAAACGACTGGGTATCGAATACCTGCCACTCATATACACGATACAGAGCGTGATGCTGGCGCTCGTGAGCCTGATGTACGCCGCTTTCGCGGACCGGATTCCGGCAGAAAAATTTTTCAACTTTCTGTTCGCCGCGCTCCTGGTGCTGGTTTTCGGCAGCTGGGCTGTCATGACTGTGACATCCGGCACCCTTGTCTACCCCGTCTACTATCTCACCTATGAAGTCGCCTCCGAGCTGCTGCTGGTTCATGCCGCTCTCTACATGAACCAGAACATGAACATCCTGCAGGCGAAACGCCTGGCGCCGCTGGTATACGCCGGTGCCCAGCTGGGCACAATCGGCGGCGGGCTGCTGCTGGCAGCCGCCGCCCCGGTACTCGGTGTCCGCAACCTGCTGCTGGTGTGGTGCGGCCTGCTGCTGACCGGCGCTGCCGTCATTGCCATCCGGCACGCTCGCCACGGGACATCGACCCATTTCAGGGCCAGGCACGGGTCACACAGCCCGCTCCGGGAAAGTATCGAACAGATAAACCAGGGTATCCACTTTACCTGGGACTCGTCCCTGCTGCGGGCCGCTGCATTCGCACTGTTTTTTATGGTCATCGCCTTTTACATCCTCTGTTACAGCGTCAATTCCGTCTACACACATACCTTCGAGACGGAAGCGGACCTGACCCGTTTCTTCGGCATTCTGACGGCGGTAACCAGCACGGGCGCCCTGTTGCTCCAGCTTTTCGTCACTAACAGGGTGATCAGGCGTCTCGGCATACGCAAGGTGAACCTGCTGTTTCCATGGACCACCATGGCCAGTCTGGCACTGCTGACATTCAGCTTTACACTCCCCGTCGCGCTGATCGGCAGCTTCAACAAGGACTCCCTCATGCCGGCCATCAGGAACCCCGTCAGAAGCATGTTTTTCAACATCCTGCCGGATTACATGCAGGGCCGCGCACGCGCCATAACCGTTGCCATCGTACTTCCCCTGGCGCTGATGGTGTGCGGCATTATTCTGATACTGATGCAGCGTCTGGGGAGCCCGGCGTTTTTCCTGGTCCCGGGCATGCTGGCCGCCGCTATGTACCTGCTGTTCAACAAAAGAATGAACCGCGCCTATGTGGATACGCTGATAACCACCTTGAAGGAGCGGCTGTTTCTGCCGGACAACAAGATGTATTCGGACCTCAACGGCTGCCATGATGACATCCTGAATGAAATCACGGCGGGTGTGAATCATGCCGATCCGGAATTCGCCATTACGTTCGCGAAGGTGCTGACCGCCTCCTTCCCCGAACAGGCAGCAGCTGTCATCCTGAAACGCGCGCAGACGGCCGGGACCGACACACAGGACCGGCTCATGATATTGCTCGAAGCGCTTGATGTGACCGCCTGCAGCGATGAACTGCGTACACTGGCCGACAGGGGTGATGCCCACCTGAAAAGCACCATTCTCAGATTGATGCTGGACAGCGGCAGCACTCCGGCCCTGACCGAGGCCGCCGTGCTGCTGGATAGCGTGAATCCAAGACTGCGGGCAACTGCCATTCATGCCCTCCTGCGCCATCCCGACGCGGGTACCGGCAGCGACAGGATTGTTTCTGTATGGGAGTCACTCCTGGGTGAAAACAACGAATCCCGCCTGGCCGCCATGGACATCATTGACGACCTGCACTGCCTGGGAGTAGCGCAACGACATAATCTGATCAAACGCTATCACGCAGCCTTTTCGAGCCTGCTGGGGGCTGGATCGGCTGAATTGACATTACGCGCACTGCAGGGACTGAGCCGGTGGAAGGAAGCAGCTCCCGAAGCTATCCGATCGGCGCTGCAGCAGGCACTGGACAGTGAAAATCCCGCCGCGCGTGAAGCGGCCGCAAGGTGCCTGCATCTCGTCCCCGACACCCTGCGTGAACAACTGCTGCTGCGCGCTATCGGCGATGCCCACAAACGGGTACGGGAGGCCGGGATCGATACCCTCAGGCGCGTGGCGGACTGCTTTGATGAACTGGCACTGGCATGGATTTCCGGTAATCGGGGCAGTTTGCGTGCCCAGCAGGCACTGCTGGGCACGCTGCTGGATACCACGCTGCCGGAATCCGTTTTCAGGAAAATCGTCCACAGCAAGCTGGACGAGGGGCGCCGCCTCCTGGATGCCCTGCGCATGCTGAACCGGGAGCACGGTGACCCGCAGGGCCCCGACCACGCACTGCTCAGATACAGCCTGAAAGAGCGCCTGGACCAGACACTGGATCTGGTCCTGCTGGCACTGGAGCCGCTGTATGAACCGGGGCTGATCGGCATCATAGGCGCCGGCATTACCAGCGGGGATGCACGCCACATCGCCAATGCCCGCGAGGCGCTTGATAATCTCGACAACCGGGAGCCGGTCGTCGGCCTGGTCGATATCCTGCGCCAGTCGATGCAGGAGGATTACGGACAGGGCGGCTCGACATTCAGGAACCCGCAGGATGTGCTGGACTGGTGCGCGGGACATTCAGCTGAATGGATCAGTCTTTGCGGCTCCCGGGCGCTGCAGGCTGAAGCCGCGGGAAATACGCATGCCTGACCTGTTCGAACGCCTGGTCCTGCTGAAACAGTCGCCGGTATTCGCGAAAGTATCAACGCATGACCTGCGTCATGTCGCCCGGGCGATGGAAGAGCAGCGGTTTCTGGCCGGAGACCGTATTTTCGAAGTCAACGAACAGGGTGATCATCTCTATCTCCTGGTTTCCGGGAAAGTCGGTCTCACGCTCAGTCCGGGCACGCAGGATAAAAACTATTTCGCCACCCTGGCTGCCGGCGATATCCTCGGCGAGATGAACCTGCTGGATGACCTGCCGCGCTCCGCGACCGCGCATGTCGTTGAGGATACGACCGTCCTGACCCTGGAAAAAACCCGCCTGAAGGGGTTGATTCAAAGCTATCCGGAAATCAGTATCGGCATGCTGCGCAGCCTGTCGCTCAGGCTGCGTGAAGTCAACGCCAGGCTTGCCGGTCGTAAACAATAACCCGAGGGGTGGTACATCAACTCATGAACAGCAATGACTCATTGGTATCACGGCAGCTCAGATGCCTTGCGACCGTCCAGATCAGGGCCGCGCTCGTACTTGCACTCGCATGCCTGCCGGCCGCGACAACAGCCGGACAGAAAAGTCCGCAGGACAGACACTACAACGGCGTCGGCTTTTTCGACATCCACGTCTGCAACTGGCCGGAGCGTCCGTTGTTTTTCATGCCGCTGTTCTCCACCCCCCGCTTCGATGAAATCGACGCAATCGACGTCAGTTACCCGGACGGACGCCGACTGGCCAGTCTTGACCTGACACGGTATCGCATCATCCCGGATGGAAAAAAGAACCCGGAAAAACATGTCTTCATCAAGCAGCTTGACGTACCGCCGGATGCACCGGACGGCTGGTACACCGCCCGCGTCCGGCTGAGAAACGGTGAAATTCAAATGGCCAGCGACTACATCGTCGTTTCGCGTCTGCCACGCGCGGGCGGGCAGATCCCTGCTGACGGCGTGGAAGTCCCGGCACCCCCGACAAGCCTCACCTGGGATCCGGTTGCCGGTGCCGGCTTCTACGAGGTCTTTATCCGGGACCAGTGGGATGACGACAAACTGATATTCACTTCCGAGCTGCTCGAAAAACCCGAACTCGTCCTGCGCGAAGGCCTGATCCAGTCCGGCGGACTTTATACCTGGACAATCCATGCACGCGATGTCAACGAGGATATCCAGCTGGGTGACTTCAACCGCGGATCCATGAGCGAGCCGGTTTCATTTTCGGTCGCTGGCGGAGAATAGCCGGGAGATGAGAGGCAGGAGTGTGGATGCCGGACGGCGCCTGCCGGGGGTGTCGGCACACAGCATCTGATTCGCCGCCATCCGCGCCAGTGGCAGGCCGGGCACGGGCTACCAGCGGGCAGGCAATTTCTGCAGGATGGTGATGCGCTTTTTTTCGATGCTGATGTAACCGCCGGTCTTCAGGTCCTTCAGGATGCGGCTGACCATTGCGCGCGATGCGCCGACCATGTCGGCTATCTCCTGCTGGGTCAGCTTCTCGGTGATCAGCATACCGTCCACTTCCCTGGCCTCGTTCAGCAGGGTGCGGGCAACACGCCCGTACACATCCAGCAATGCCAGACTGCTGACGTTCCTGGCCAGCATGCGCATGCGGCTGGTCATCGGCTTGATGAGATTGATGGCGATTTCAGGATTCTTTGAAAGACATTTCAGGAAATCCTCGCGGGAGATGATCATCAGGGTCGAGGGCTCGGTGGTCATGACCGAGGCCACCCGCGGCTGCCTGTCGATCAGGGCCAGGTCACCGAAATAATCGCCGGCGCTCTGATGGTTGAGCACGGCCTCGCGGCCATCCTCGCCGCTGATGAACACCTTGACGCTGCCCGAAAGAATCACGTACAGCGAGTAGGTCTCATCATCCTGGTTGATGATGATGGTATTCTTTTTATAGGATTTGACCGTTCCGTGCTGCTCGATTTCGGCCAGTTCCGTGGCTGGCAGTCCGGAGAACAGCGGCACATTTTCCAGCATTTATTATCACCAGTGCTTCCACTACCGCTGTGCCAGATTCAGGCACATGCGAAGCTGTATTACAATGGATTAACCATCATCATATCAGGATCAGGCGACGATTGAGAATCCGCATGGCCGGAATACTGAAAGAACCAAGGGTTATTACCGATTACCGGCGCGAACCTGTCTGCATCCTGCCTGCGGGATTCTACTTCGACGACGAACGCTGGCGGCAAATCTGGCAGCGCTTCGAGGAAAAGGGCGAGGCGCTGCCACATGGCGACCTGCGCACCCTGCTCCCCGATGAACCGGCGCTGCGACACACTGACTTGCAGGGCGCAATCGCGCAGCGTATTGCGCCGCTGACGAGTAACAACCCGCGCAAAGGCGCGGGGACATCAGGAATACCAATTCAAAAGGCTGATACAGACGCTGTGCCGGACGCAACAGCGCAGCCATACTGCGTCGCAGCTATGGCCTCCCACCCGCCTGCAGGGCGGCAATCCGCTCTTCCAGCGGCGGGTGGCTCATGAATAGCCGCCGGAACCCGTGCCCGGGACCGCCAGAAATCCCGAAGGCGGCGAACTCACCCGGCAGGTCCCTGGGCTCGTGCGCCCGCTGCAGCGCCTGCAGCGCACCGATCATCTTGCCGCGGCCGGCCAGTGAGGCGCCGCCGGCGTCTGCGCGAAACTCGCGCCGGCGGGAAAACCACATCACGATCATCGATGCCAGGATCGACAGGAATATCTGCGCCACGATCGAGGTGATGAAATAGGCCGGTCCATAGCCGCGCTCGGTCTTGAACACCACACGGTCGACGACGTGCCCGATGATGCGCGACAGGAAAATCACGAAGGTATTGACCACACCCTGCAGCAGACCCATGGTCACCATGTCGCCGTTGCTGACATGTGTGATTTCATGGCCCAGCACGGCCTCGACCTCGTCGTTATTCATGCCCTGCAGCAGGCCCGAGCTGACAGCGACCAGGGCGTTATTGCGGTTCATACCGGTCGCAAAGGCATTCGGTTCGGGGGCATTGAAGACGCCGACCTCGGGCATCCCGATGCCGGCCTCCCGGGCCTGGCGGCGCACGGTCTCGACCAGCCACTGCTCGGTGCCGGTACGGGGTTGCTCGATGATCTGCACCCCCATGGATCTTTTGGCCATGAACTTGGACATGGCCAGCGAGATGAAGGATCCCCCGAAGCCGATGACGGCCGACATCACCAGCAGTGCCTGCAGGTTCAGGTCCACACCGTTTTCGGCCAGGATGCCCTCGATACCAAGCACCTGAAAAACCACGCTGATCAGCACGAGAACCGCTGCGTTGGTGGCAAGAAACAGGAAAATTCGCATCATGGTCGGTTACCCTCCGGTCATTTCCGGTCGTCGGCCGCCTGCACAATGCCGGCGCCGCTGTGACGGATATGGGGCCGGACCCCCGAGTTTCAAGTAACACGGGGAACTTCCGGCTGGATATGCTATCCTATCTGACAGTTCCTGGGGGCGACCTGGTTTCGACGCGGGTTGCGAAACCTTAGGTGCATGCCGAGGTGCGGTGACCTCGTAAAACACGCTGCAAAATCATAGTTGCCAACGACGACAACTACGCACTCGCCGCCTAAAACCCGGTAGGGTGCCGTCCGACTGAAGCCGTGCTTGTGCGTTCAGACTCCGGGCGTCGACTCTCACAAGATCGCGATGAAGCTCGTTCGGGGCGGACTCGTTAAAACCTTACCGGACTCGCTGGTTGTCTTCCCTGCCCGTCGGGTAGCAGCCGGTTAAATCAATAGACCGGGATAAGCATGTAGAGCCGAAGGCAGAGAGCTTGCGGACGCGGGTTCGATTCCCGCCGCCTCCACCAATTCAATTCCCAATAACATCCTAGAAAGTCCACAAGCCCGCATAACAGCGGGCTTTTTTACTGCCTGCTTGTCCGGCAGCGTCTAAAGTTACCCCAAGAATGACGGAGCAGTTACCCCATATGCCGCTTACAGACACCGCAATCAAGAAGGCCAAGCCAGAAACCAAACAGCGCAAGCTCTATGATGAGCGAGGCCTGTTCCTGCTGATCAGTCCCAAAGGCGGCAAATGGTGGCGCTTCAAGTACCTGTTCGACGGCAAGGAGAAACTGCTCTCCCTCGGCACCTACCCCGACGTAAGCCTGAAAGACGCCCGAGACCGGCGGGACGAAGCCCGCAAACAGGTTGCGGCTGGCATTGATCCGGGCGAGCACCGCAAGGCCAAGAAGTCGGCAAAGGTGGCGAAACAGGCCAACAGCGTTGAAGTGGTGGCGCGGGAGTGGTACGCGAAACACTCTCCAAACTGGTCAGCCAATCATGGCGACCGGAACATCCGCCGCCTGGAGCGGGACATCTTTCCCTGGATCGGCGGCTCCCCTGTCGCCGACATTACCGCCCCGCAACTGCTGGAAGTGATGCGCCGTATAGAACAACGGGGAGCCCTTGAAACCGCCCACCGTGCCCTGGGCAACTGCGGACAGGTCTTCCGCTATGCTGTGGCTACCGGCCGGGCTGAACGCGATCCGACAGGCGACTTGAAGGGTGCGCTTCCGCCAGTGAAAGGCACTCACTTTGCCGCAGTGACGGAACCGGAAAAAGTCGGCGGGGTACTAAGGGCAATAGACGCCTACGAAGGCACCCTAATTGTGCGCTGCGCCCTACGCCTTGCCCCGTTGGTTTTTGTGTGCCCCGGCGAACTGCGCCATGCCGAATGGGAGGACATCGATTTAGATACCGCAGAATGGCGCTACACGGTCTCCAAAACGAATACCCAGCACATCGTTCCCCTCTCCTGCCAAGCGGTCGAGATATTGCAGGAGCTTCACCCGCTCACCGGCCGGGGTCGGTATGTATTCCCCAGCGCCCGAAACCCCAAAGGTAACCGCCCCATGAGCGACAATGCTATCCTTTCATCCATGCGGCGCATGGGTATTGAAAAGGACGAAATGAGCGGCCACGGCTTCCGGGCGATGGCGCGAACCATCCTCGATGAAGTGCTGGGCTTTCGCCCCGATTACATCGAACACCAGCTTGCCCACGCGGTACGCGACCCCAACGGACGCGCCTACAACCGCACCGCCCACCTGCCGGAGCGGCACAAAATGATGCAGGAGTGGGCGGACTATCTCGATAAACTGAAAGCTGGCGCAGAGATCGTACCAATTAACCTGACGTTCCAGGTAGCGCCCGGTCCGCTCGCTGATGGTGTAGACCAGCTGTTCCAGTTCCGCCCGGGCGGGCGCCTTGACCCGCTGAAAACGCCGCTTATCTCGTGTTTCGTGCCCGCCGGTATACACGCCGTCGAGCAGTAGCATGTGAACCGCCGCGCTCCCTGACGGCGATTATCGGTCCGTCCGGTAGCGGGAAAACGACGCTTATCGACCTGGTGATCGGCCTGCACCGGCCGGAGCGTGGCACCATCTACCTTGGAAAGCGGCCGCTGCAGGAAATCGACAAGCGCAAATGGCACAGACTGATCGGCTACGTACCACAGGAACAGATCCTGTTGCATGACAGTATCCTGACCAACGTCACCTTCGGCGACCCGGAGCTGAGCGGGACCGACGCCGAACGGGCACTGCAGGCGGCCGGGGCGTGGGATTTCGTCACCGCCATGCCGCAGGGCATCCACAGCAATGTCGGGGAACGCGGCGCTACCCTGTCAGGCGGCCAGCCGCCAGCGCATCATGATCGCGCGGGCACTTGCGCACAAGCCCAGCGTACTTATTCTGGACGAGCCGACCAGTGCCCTGGACCCGACAGCGAGCAGCAAATCAAACTGACACTGCAAGACCTGAGCAGGGACTACATCGTACTGGCCATTCCCCACCAGCAGGCACTGGTGGATGCCGCTGATCGCGTCTACCAGCTGGAAAATGGCAAGCTGGCTGCACAACCCTGATCACCCGGGGAACCTGATGCTGCCGACATGATGAAATCAATTGGAAATCTGTTGGTTGTCGTTGTATCGGTATTTCTTACTCTGGTAATTGTGGAGGGAGTCTATTCCCTGTTGAAAACAAAGCGGGACCAGACCAACCTCGTTTACCAGGGTTATGTATGGGTCAAATCACGTGTCGCACCCGTACCGGACGAATTGCCATGGGACCCGAATACACGCACGATTTTCTACTCATACAGCTTTGAAAAACTGCTGCCCAGGTTCAGGGATGACGGTGTGGCACTGGGCAATTCCTACTTCTATGAAGTCCAGTCTGACAGAACCGCAATGAACAGCGAGGAAAACGGGTGCAAGGTCCAGAAGGCCAACCTCGCCAAGGACATGACCTATCTGCGCGCCGGTCTGTACGACCCGTTTGCGCCGGTCACCGCCTTCTACGATCACGACACCCGGTTATCCCCGGATGTTTCCTCGTTCATCAGCCGTTATGGAATAAGGATTATCAGACACCGCACCAATGAGCATGGTGAACGCATTACACTGCCGGCCATCAGCTCCACCAGCAAGGTTATCATCGCCGGTGACAGTGTGGCCAATGGCTCTATGCTCCAGGACACTGAAACCCTTGCATCCGGTTTACAGATCCTTGACCAGGACAGACAGTATGTAAACCTGGGTATAGGCGGTGCGGACGCATCTGACATTATCTGCGCGCTGCAACGCGCAGCGGAGCGCTACCATGCTCAAATCGTGGAACTTGTCTACGTTTACTGCGAGAATGACTTCAAGGACGACAAGCCTTTCGGGAACCCGCTTCAGGTTATCGAATGGCTGCAGGACTTTGTACTGTCAAATAATATAGAGAAAACAACGATTGTGTACGCGCCCTATATCTACAACATCATCCCGAACGTGACCCGCTTCAGGGGAGGGTATCGCGGCGGTCGTTTTGACACTCATGCCGCTGAAAGGCATGTGCTTTCGGAGGCTTCCGTCAAGGCCGGTTTCAATTTCATTGACGTGGGAGACCTTGCGCTTGCCGAGGCGAAACAGGCTGGCACCCAGTACGCCGCGCTCCAGCTGTTCAGCGACAGCGTGCACTGGTCGCCGGAAGGTACCCGTCGTTTGGCCAGGATGATCCTGCCGGTGCAGACAACTGACCGGCCGGCTCCCTGAGCTGTGCACCGTCTGGAGACTGGCAGTACTGCTCCTGTCAGGACATAGCCGGCCATGGATCTGATTGCCGCTTGCGCAGGCTCCTGTCGTACTCGGGCCGGATCACGCCTACTCCGCTGCTTTGCCGGCACCGATCAGAGAGCGAACCCTGGGTACGAGAAGCTCCGCAATTAATGCATGCCCTGCTTCCGTAAGATGTACGTTAGCGGGGAAGTAGGCCAGCGAACTGTCCGCAACCGCATTCACAAGCTCATCCGTCAAATCGACAAAGGGTATACCGAGCCTGGCGCTGAGTTCTGCAAGATACTCCCTCTGCCGCAGGCTTTGCTCGCGAAGGACCACCCCGACCCTGGGATCCTCGAATACAACGCTGCGTGAGTAAGCAGTGTAGGCCGAGGGGATATAGATAACCAGCGGTGTGAACCCGTTTTCTCCCGCAAGTCCGGAAAATTCCACGAGAGCACTGTCCCACACAGCCGGGGAAATATCGCCGGCACGCAGGCGCCTGGCATTAATGACTTCGTCCATGTCCGCGTTCAACGGATTCATGGCGACTTTACGCCCCTGCACAGATACGCTGTACCGGAAATTGATCTCCTCCCTTAGCAGCCGCTTCGCGGTTGATTCGAAGAAGGCTGATATATACCCAAGGCTGTAACTTCGATCGAAAATTGACTGCATAAAGCCGCTATCATCATTCTCTTTCCTGTCTGTATCACTCGTTGCGGAAGGGCTGGCAGCGATCTCCTGCAGAAATTTCCAGTAGCGCACACCGTCCCTCAGGTCATTTCCCTCATAGACTGCCATGACAGCTATACGGGGATTATGGGCAAGGCCAAATCGCTTTAGCAGTTCAACGTATTCGTAGAGTCCAATGCCCGGGGAACCCAGGTTATAGACCGGGTAACCAGTCGACCCACCCACCAGGGCCGCGTAGGTACTGCCGGGCTGGACACTCGTACACCACGCAAATGAATCGCCCAGAAATACAATGTCATGCTGCTCGCGTGCAGCCACTGCCGCCGTATTGCAGAATCCGTGGCGATCCTGGAGGATGTGTTCCTGCGCACCGTAATCCCTGTCCACAGGATCGGCCCGCTGTACCCATTCAAAGTCCGGACGGGAAATACACAGTTCCGGCCCCCCGTCATACCGTTCCTGCGGTGATATACAGCGGCGTGCCTGTTTGACGGGTAAATCAAGGCGTATGGCAATTTCGCTGCGGAGTCCCCGGGGAAACTCCATCAACACCGGTTCACTGATAAGGGACGGGAAAGCCCGCAGAATCCCCTCGAAAACCAGGAATGCTGCCAGCGTACTCAGGGAAAGCATCAACAGCCGGGACAGAAGTCGTGTCATGGCAGCGCCACCTGGTATCTGGTGGTGGTGCAGCTACCCACGAGGGTGATAATAATTGTCATTCCGGTTTTTCCGGTATTCCTGCCATGTGGATTGACAACGCGTACCTTGCTGCGCGACACATCGCTTCAACGGGATTAATATACATATCAAATCAATATTGCAGGGATCGGTCCAGCAAACCAATACCCGCGAAGGAGACCCTGTTAAACGTCTGTGGTTCCTGTTTATTCCGGATACGGGGTAACAACACAATAGTAGTGTATTGTGGACCCGCAATATCCTGCGCATAATACACGCTCGAAATTATCCAGTGCCAGATTGAATATATCGATGCAATTGACCAGTCTTGAAAACAGCATCCCGGAAATATCAAGGGAAACCGTCAACCGGCTGTTCGAGCCGTTTGTGGGCCGCAGCTTCTCGCCGGATGAACCGGAATGGCGCAAGGAGATAAACAGGCGCAAGCGGTCGATCTTGCGCAAGTACCTCAAGCGTGTCTTTCATGACTGGTCGGACGCCAGCCGTAGGGACAAGGCGGCCGTTATCACTGAATATTCAAAGGCATGGAATCACTGTGAAAATTACGGACATTTGAGACAGGCGTGGTTCAGCGCTAATATTTATACGCTAAATTAAAAACATTTTGGCATAAACCGGCAGAATCCACTTTTCATTTACAAGGAGAATTCGTGGACAGTTATTTCCAATGGAGCGAGAAATTCGTCCTGGGGCTGGAGGAAATCGATGAGCAACACCAGCAGTTAGCGGAAGTGTTCAACCGCCTCTTATCTCTTAAGCAATCACTCACCAGGAATCCCAAGTCGGATAATGTGAACCAGGAGCCACTCACCGATTGTCTGAATCTCCTCTATAGTGACCTCGAGCGTCATTTCCGTAGCGAGGAAAAGCTGATGCGGGAAGTTGACTATCCCGATTATCAAGATCACGCACTTGCGCATCTGATGATCCTGGCGGAGATGAAGAACTACTGTGACCGATTCGCGAAGAATGACGAGGAACTGGATCTGGGTACGCTGAATTCGCTCAAAACATGGTTAATCACCCACATGCTCGATGACCAGGTTTTAGTTGATCATGTCCATTCCGTACGGAATGCGGATGGGGGAAACTGACGCGCCCCGCCACCGTTTCCCATAATCACACAGCATCACACGGACGCCATTAAGGGGACGAGCCGGCGCAGTTACGTCTGCTTACAGGACAACCCGGAAGTCCACGGGAAGATGGCGAATGCCTCTTTCGGGTCGGTAGTCTCCGTCCAGTATCCGGCCCGGAAACAGCGTCTTTCAGTTCATTTTCACCGTACCAAACAATATTGGGAACGGCAAGGTAGGGTCGAAACCGGTCCTACAGGTATTGCTTATATTAGGCTCCGCTAAAAGATTGGATCCGACCCTTTCAGGTCTATCGTGTTACAGATTAATGAATCAACACACACAAATATAAACTGCATGAATTTCATAGACTCTGTGCTTATAAAAATAATCTTTTTGCTTCTTTTCTCATTCGGGACTATAAATACAATCAACCTGACCCCTCTCTAATTCCTTCAGAAAGAAGACCAGACCGGCAGGTGTGGTAAATATTCAACCGCTGAAGAATTGCAAGCCATGATTGCCAGGTGATCCATTCTGGCTATTGGTAATGACCGAACAGGGGGCAAGTTTCATGACACAAAAAACTTACAGATTCACTATGCAGTTGATGATGGTTATATCAGCAATCCTCTCCGTTGCGTTGATAGTTATCCTTGAAGCGGCCAAATAAAGGGATATTCTGGGATTGGTTAGAATATCAATGCGCAGGATAGGGACGTAACAGTTTCTTTAGCAGTCATTATGGCGGCCTTCAGGCCGCTTTTTGTATGTCGGAATCTGCAGCATTCCGGAAGTCCACGGAAAGGCCGGGAATGTCTTCTCCTGGCAGTTATATACCAGTCGTTCAATGTAACTTATTGTATGACTTGAATGTAGTCGGTCAATTATGTTTGAGCCGATTTTCATCGTTGGGCTTGGACGGGAACCGGCCTAAACCGTTTGACATAATTGCATCCATGTTACGTAGCCTGGTTACGAGAGTCTTCATCACGCTCAGTGCGAAACAGGGGATCTTCTCCATCAGTGAAAGAAACTGACTCTGATTCACCTGTGCAAGAACGCAATAGTCTTTCGCCACCACGGTCGCACTCCGGGTACTGGAGTCAATCAGCGCCATCTCGCCAATGATCGCCCCCCGTCCGGCAACCTCCATAGACCTGCCTCCCACATGAATTTCGATATTTCCATCGAGGACGACGTACATCGTGGTGCCTGGTGATCCTTCGATAAATACCTTCTCGCCGGGCTGATACGTCCGAGGGGTGCCCAATTTCTGAAGCACATTCAAGATACTCGATTCCACTCGTCTTCCACTCCAGGCATTGCCTACTAGAATGACCTGCTGCTGGTGAGGTCGTTAACCATTATTCGACCAGTACCAGATATTCATGACCCGTTTTATGTGACGGAATCGTGAAAATCGGAAATTCGGTCGCCATTTTTGTTTTAGCTGTTTGACCGAAGTTGGCCGATGGCCAAGTATTCTTAAAAAATGAGTATGTCCGTTGTTGCGGCACAGTCTACCTTCGCAGGTCGTCCGTGCACTGCAGAAGATGTCCGGTTTTCCCCGTTCCCGAAACTGCCAGCAACTGGGATTCAAAGATCATCGAATGGCCCCTTGACTGAATCCCTTTATCAGGATGTAGACTCATTCTACCCCTACCCTTTTGATCGAATTTCATGCAGATTTCATGCTTCTGTAACAATCGACCGCTAGAATTTCCCTCTATCGAATAAACCCGGCCATCGACTGCAATACCCGTGGCAGCAAGGAAGATGTGCACGGCGTATCGCGCCAATCACCACCGGAGAAGGCTGACCACCATATGATGCTCAAGGCGAAACATTCAATGACACCGTTCAAAAATCTCAAGGTATTGGCCCGATACGCGCCAACGATTACCGATGATCTTGATCCTTCACTAGCCGGTCTTGTGGGCACCGAAGCCGTGTTTTCCTATCATAAGTTCGTGGACGACGATGACACCCCCTACTTCGGCCAGTGGGTACTGACGACCAGGGACATGCGCTTCGGTGGCTATTGGTTCCCGGAAAGCGAACTCGATATCCTGCAGGAATGTCATACCGACTGACCCGTTTGACCCCATTCCTTTCCTGCATTGCCAGGGGTCCGATCAAGTGACTGGACCCTTGTTTAATGCAGGCTACTCCCGTCAACAGGAGGAAACCGGGTAGCGACTGCGGGATCGGATATCGTTCCTGGCTCAGGCCGGCCGCCGCATCAGCCCGAGCAAGGCGATCACGCAAAAAACCACGCCGGCATAAAAGGTTGACGCGGCGCCAAGACGATCCCACAACAGCCCGGCCAATACACTGGCAATCAGCATCGCCAGTCCGCTCATCAGATTGAAGAACCCGTAAGCCGTGCCGCGCAGATCGGCAGGCGTGGCGTCGGCCACCATGCGGGCCAACAGGCCCTGCGTAATGCCCATATGCACGCCCCACAGCCCAACGCCGAGCAGCACCGTCGTCCAGTGGTCGTTGCTCGCCAGCACCAGGTCGGCAGCAATCAACACGGCCAGCCCGATCGCCAGCAACCTGATATGGCTCATGCCATCGGAAAGTTTGCCGAACGGATATGCCGATGCCGCGTAAATCACATTCATCGCCACCATCACCAAAGGCACCAGCGCCACGGGAATACCGCCCTGTGCAGCGCGCAGCACCAGGAACGCTTCACTGAAACGCGCCAGCGTGAACACTGCGCCAATGCCGACCACCCACCAATAAGCAGTGCCGAGACGCCGCAGATTTTCACGGCTGATCGGATTGGCCGGTTTATGTGCTTCCATCCTTTCCGGCTCATGCACGCCGAACATCAGCAGCGCCACCGCCAGCAAACCCGGGATCACGGCCACCCAGAACACCGCACGAAAATTGTCCGCCCACAACAGCATCAGACCCACACCCAGCAAAGGCCCGAGGAACGCACCCACTGTGTCCAGCGATTGACGCAGACCGAACGCCGCACCGCGTATTTCGGCAGACGTGATCTCGGCGATCAAGGCATCGCGCGGCGCGCCGCGCACCCCCTTGCCTACCCGATCCATGAAACGGGCCGTCAACACCATACCCACGCCCGAGGCCATCGCAAACAACGGCTTGGTCAGCGCACCCAGCGCATAGCCGAACATTGCCAGCACCTTGCGCTTGCCGAGGTAATCACTCAACACACCGGAGAACACTTTCACCAGCAACGCCGTGGATTCCGCGATGCCCTCAATCACCCCGACCGTCAATGCGCTCGCGCCGAGTGTGGTGACCATGAATAACGGCAACAGACTGTGGATCATCTCCGAAGAGACATCCATCAACAGGCTGACAAGGCCCAGCACCCACACGCCGCCAGGTATGCGGCTTAATCCTGCATCTTGTATCTTGTTCATATTCATCCAGAAATCAATCCGTTCGTCCTGAACTCGTCGAAGGGGCAGCACGAACGATCCAATAGTTATTCTGCATAAATCACCCTGCTGGCACTTTGCCAGAAATCTATCCAACTGGTGGCGAACGCCTGCCGGTCGTCACCGACCGTGTCCGGCCAGTCCCTGTTTGTATCTCAGGGGCCGGTCTTGTTGTATGCTAATCGCTTGTTTGTGAGCGGGTAAGTGCCCGTCGAGCCTGAAGTCCAATTTGGAGCTGATTAGGAGTTCGTGACCGGAACTTCATCGGTAACGACGAGTCTCAGTTGCGTGCCGATCCTTTGTTGTGTGACGACAGGTAATACAGCGGTGTTAGTGAATAAAATCGATCATGTCTACTAAACTGAATCTACCCCCACAGACAACGGTGCATCGCCGTCGCCGATACGTAGTTCTGGGTCTGGGTATCATCGCCCTGGCCGCAGTCATTTACTTTGGGCCGGTGCTCCGCAAGCAGGAGCCGAATTACTACGACCCGGCACGAACCGCCCTTGTCAATGCCCGGCTGCAGCTCGAGGAATCACTTGGCCATGAACAGGTGTTGATCGACCAGCTACAGATGGCCCGCGAGGAGCTGGATTCGGCCATTACCCAGCTGGCAAGAGTGGCGGATCTTGATCCGGCTTACCGGACCAGAATAAAAGCCCTGCGCGCGAGCCTTCTGTCAATAGAGAACCCGGATCGGCCTCAAGAAACAAGCCCGGAAAAACTGCAGCAATCGTATCGGGACCTGCTGGCGCAAATGGAAGCCCTGATAACGGATCTGGATAACCGCGGGAGGTAATCATAAAAACGTGGCTGCTAGCGCATATTCAAGCCTGATATAAAAGGATATTGTGCGCTGACACTCTGTTCCCTGGACTACCAGTCCCATCCAAAATATTTGATGCCCAGAATGACCAGGCCGAGGCATACCGAGCCTGTGACGAGCCCCCAAACAAGCTGCCGTTCCAGGATCCGCAGTCGTTCATATTCCCGGTCGAAGCGGGGCAAACCCACAACATTCCTTCTGTGGAGCAGCTTCAGGCCGGGCTGGCCGCCGTTCCAGTTCCTTGCGACGGGATTCAATCCCGACCAGAGCTCGGGACGTTCTTTCCGGAGCCAGTCCGCGAGCCGGCCTGCTTTCTGTGATATGCGGATGTTGCATACAAAGGCATAGCCGATTGCAACGACGGCGAGCGTGCTCAGAATCTTTACCTGAATGCTTGGCATTGTATTTGATTCCGGGATCCCGGTTCAGACGCGAATGAAATGCCACACTATTGTCGAGTCTGTCAAGTTTGTTGAATGCTCTATAACTGTATCCGGCTCCTTTTTCTGGAACCTATCTCAAAATTACAAAACCGGACATTTCAGGAACATGCACTGCTTGTGCAGGTTAGGGTAGGACCGGCGCCACGCCGGGAATAAGCTGGTTTTCAGGTCCCGAGCAGTTCCCCGCGGGGCGCGGGTCCTACGTGAACAGCGCATACCATCGAAAAAATGTATTTTGAGATAGGTTTTAATCAAGCGCCATCCCTTGCGGGTGGCGTTTATGTTTCTGCCTGCCGTTGCCGCGGGATTGAAGCAACCAGCGCCACACGGTGTGTCCGATCCGGGTGATGCGGTAGAATGGCGGCGGTCCGGTGCAGTCGCGGCAGATCGGTGCATGCCGCCGCCGCTTCCGGTCGCCAGGGGTGCACGGGCGCGGTCGCACCGGTGCGCGGTGTGAACGGGTCCGCAGTCAGCATCGGGCCGGCTACCGGAGAGGCAGGCAGGTGTTGAAAACGGACCGGAACTGGCAGCTCGCCGCCGGCGCACTGTTGCTCTTCTCGACTGCCTGCGCCCTGTTTCAGCTGGACCGTTACCCGCTGGAGTCCCATGAGATCTTTGTCGCCCAGACCGCCAGGGAGATGGCCGCCCGGGGCGACTGGCTGGTGCCCCGGTTCAACGGCGAACCGCGGCTGACCAAGCCGCCCCTGAGTTACTGGCTGACCGGTCTGTTCGCCTGGCTCGACGGTAAACCGGTCAACGCCCTGCACGCCCGCCTGCCTTCGGCCCTGGCGGGTGTCGGGCTGGTCGCGTTAACCCTGCTGCTCGGCCGCCGCCTGCTCGGCCACCGCGGCGCACTGCTTGCCGGACTGATCCTGACCGCTTCCACGGGCTTTCTTCAATATACCCACAACGCCCGCCCGGAAATGCTCTACGCCTTCTGTTGCGGCATCGGGATTACCGCCCTGACGGCCGACTGGCAGGCCGAGGGTGCCCCCTGGCGGCGGCGCCTGCTGGCGCATCTGGCCTGGTTCGGCTTTGCCCTGGCAACGCTCACCAAGGGTCCCCACCTGCCGGCCATGCTGCTGGTCGGCTTCGCCGGCTTCCTCGCCCGGGAACGGGTCGGCTGGCGCCGTGCCTGGGCCATCCTGCAGCCGCTCACCGGCCTGCTGCTGCTGGCATTGACGCTGCCCTGGTGGTGGCTGCTGCGCCAGCAGCTCGGTGATCAGTCGCTGGCCACCAGCCAGCTGACCGGCAAGCTGCTGCGCCCGGACTGGGTGCAGCTGCTCAATCCGTACTATCTCTATCGGGGCCTGCAGCTTGCCCTGCCCTGGCTGGCCCTGTTTCCGCTGCTGCTGGTGTTCACCAGGCGATCCCGTGCCGGTGATACCCGCCTGCGCCTGCTGCTGTGGCTGATCCTGGTGCCGATGCTGCTCCTGAGCCTGGGCTCTCAGCGCCGCTGGTACTATATGCTGCCGGCGCTGATGCCGTTCTGCCTGCTGCTGGCGGCGGCCCTGGAGCGCCTGTATACCGACCTGGCGCAAGGGGCCCGGCTGCGGCGCTGGCTGGCCGTCGCAGTACCCGCCCAGTGGGCCGTGATCTTGCCGCTACTGCTCGGGTTTGCGCTCTGGGCCGATCCCGGCCGCTATCCGGAACTGCGCACGGCCCTGCTCTGGGCATTGCCGGCCAGCGCCGTTCCGGGCGTCCTGTACTGGCGCTTCGCGAGAAACGCGAGCGGGCCGCTGCCCCCCGTCCTGGCGAGCACCTGCCTGTTCATCGTGACTGCCGGCTTCGTTCACGCCGGGGGTCACGGCCTGCTGGACAGGAAAAAACAGGAATGCCTGCAAGTGGTCCGGTTCCTGGATACCGGGGCCGTCTCGCAATTACCGCTGGCCACCCTGGATACCCCCGACGAGCCCTACATCTTCTATGCGCAACGTCATGTCCAGGCCCTGCACGACCTGGATGACCTGCGCACGGCAATCGCCGAGACGGGCGCCGCTGCTCTGGTCGTGATCCTGCCGCGCAGCACACTCAACGGCCTGCCCCCCGACCTGTCGCCCCGGGTGCTGTATCCCGGGGCGGCGGAAGCGGCGGACCCGCTGCTGGTGGTGGGCTTCGGGAACCTCTGAGGTACCTGCCGCCCGGGTGCCGGGAGGCACTTCCGCCGGCCTCAGCCCGCCTCCTGCCGCGAACCGCCGCTGAAGGCGCTGACCAGCCAGTACAGCCCGCCGGCGGCGGCCAGCAGCAACAGCCCCTTGCCGGTCAGTGACTGATCGCCGGTGAGGTAGAAATTGCACACCCGCACGGGTGCAGCCAGATACAACCAGCCGAGTACGGCGAGCATGGAAAGCAGGTTGCCGAACACGAAGCCGCGCGCCACGCCGGGCAGCCGCGGCCAGGCCAGCGCCGCGTCCAGCGAACGCGGCAGCATCCAGAAGGCCAGTGTGAACAGGGCGGCCAGGATCGTTGCAATGCCGTGGCGGTCGAAACGCTCGAGTAATGGCATAAAGGCCTCCCGCAGCATGCCAAAGGTGCAGACAGGCCTATCTACACCCCGAACCGTTGCACCATGCCGTCACGAGCGGCAATGATTGTGCAGGCGAAAGCCGTGCCCCGGAATGCGCATGCGCCGTTTCACACGAGTGATACGCTCACTGTGAAGCATAGTATTCCCGGCACTCCAGCTCCCGTCCCCTGACGACCCGCCGTCCCGCCAGCGCGCCGCGGGTCTCGGTAACCAGCGTGCACTGGCCTTCCCGGTGATGATCGTCATAGAAGTACACCACCACCCAGTCATGGGTGCGCTTCAGTTCATGGGCACGCGCGGTATTTGAATACATCAGGGTAAAGTGCCAGTCGTCCCGCTGGGTGTGCAGCACCGGCAGCCAGGCCTTCTCCTCCGGGTTGAAACGCCGCGGTGCGATCAGCGGCAGCGCGCCCTGCTCTGCCTTCGCGCGGTATTCCCGGTCGACGCCAATCAGCGTTGCCACCTCCGGCCCTGCCTCACCCGCTACGCGCGACCGACTTGCGGCTTTGCCCAGCAGCGCCGCCAGGGCGGACTGGATCGCGGCAACCCGGTGTGTCCCCAGCCCGGGTACGGCGGCCAGGCGCCCGTCCCAGGCGGCCGTCTCCAGCGCCTCCAGTGTGTCGATGTGCAGCGTCTCGTGAATCTGTTCCGCAGTTTTCGGGCCGATCCCCGGGACGGTCTGAAACAGTTGGACGGGATCGAGGGTACCGCGCAACCGCTCCAGCTGGGCCCACCTGCCCGTCTGCAGCAGTTCCTGAATGGCAGTGGCGATGCCCTTGCCGATATTCGGGAGTTTTATCAGGCCGGCATTTCCCTCCGCCTCAGCCAGTTCGCGGATATCCTGCGCCAGGCGCGAGACGGTTTCGCCGGCACGGCGGTAGGCGGAAACACGAAATGGATTGGCGCCCTGCTGCTCAAGCAAATCCGCTGCCTGGACCAGCTTCATGGCAATCTGCCGGTTGCTGGAGAGCGGCATTGAGCCCGCCGGGAATTCAGCTACGTCCGTGCGTGGGAACGACGATGACGGGCAGGGGCGATCGCTTGAGCAATCCTTCACTGGTACTGCCGACCAGCAACCGCGTGACGGCGCCCTTGCCATGCGACCCGACCATGATGGTATCCGCGCCGAATTTCCCCGCCTCATCGAGGATGGTTTCCACCGTCAGCCCCTGAACCAGATGCGCCGAACAATCCAGACCCGCATTCCGCAGCCCGGCGGCAATATCCTGCAATTGCTTGTGCTCCTGATGAAATTTCCTGGCGACATAATCGCGGACCTCCTTTGAAGCCACCTGGAAACCGGCCAGCTCGGGATTCGGTTCGGTGACATGCAACAGCCACATTGTCGCGTTGAGCGCCCCCCCCAGTTTCCTTGCCTCGTCGACAACCGATTGCAGCGCGGTCGAAAAATCAACGGCGACCAGAATTTTCATGACCCCTCCCGGAAACATATCCTGCGCGGGATACATCATCTCCCGCGCTGTCTGTCTGAATACTATGCGTTATAACGGACAACGCGCAATATCCGGGAAGGTCCCGGGTCAAGCCGGCGCGCCTCAGCGTTCTTGAAAATCCCTGAAACGCCCCTATCTAGGGAACAAGCCGAGCATATCTCGCATCACAGGAGCCAACATCATGTCATCGATACATTATGAACCCGTTAGCCTGTTCAACCAGTTGAACAATGAAATCAGCCACCTTTTCAACATCCCCCGGACGCAGGCCGGCGCCCGCCCGGAACGCGGCTGGTTGCCGGCCGTGGATATACGCGAAGAAGCGGAACGTTATGTCCTGATTGCGGATATTCCTGGCGTGGATCGCAAGGATATTGAAATCACGCTGGAAAAGGGTGTGCTGACCGTCCGGGGTGAACGCCCGACCTCCGACGAAGATCAGCGCAATGGCTACCGCCGCCGGGAACGCGTACAGGGATCCTTCATGCGCCGGTTTACGCTGCCCGAGACCGTGGATACCGCCAATATCAGCGCAACCGTCAGGGATGGTGTACTGGAAGTCGGAATCCCGAAGCAGGCGCGACCCGAACCCAGGAAAGTGACCGTCAATTAATGCCTGGCGCTGAGCGACAGACCGGCGTGGACCGTGCCGGTCTGTCGCTCGATTTGCCTTCAACCGGGTTCTGCATTCACCGCAACTACCGTAACAGCAGAAATCACCGGCTGGCGGAGGGTGATCCATGAAGGAATACTCGGAAGCCTGCGAAGAAAACAAGGCCCCCATCCTGGCGATTCTGCGCGGTGAATTTGCCGCCTGCCATGACATCCTTGAGATCGGCAGCGGCACCGGCCAGCATGCCGTGTATTTCGCACGCCGTCTACCGCACCTCAACTGGCACCCCAGCGATATCGAAAGCAGCCATGCCAGCATCAATGCATGGCGTGAAACCGCCGGACTGAATAATGTCCGCCCGCCGTTCAGACTGGACGTCACCCGCGCTGACTGGCCGAATGCCGTCTATGATGGCCTGTTCAGCGCCAACACGACCCACATCATGCACTGGCCCTCCGTGCAATCCATGTTTGTCGGTGTCAGCAGAATACTACGACCGGATGGTGTCTTTTGCCTGTACGGGCCGTTCAATTACCACGGGCGTTTTACCAGCGACAGCAATGCCCGTTTCGACCGCTGGCTGAAAGGACGCGACCCGGAGAGCGGAATACGTGACTTCGAGGCCCTCGATGAACTTGCCGTAGAGAACGGCATGCACCTCACGGCAGACCATGAAATGCCGGTCAACAACCGGCTGCTGGTGTGGCGCAAGGCGATGTGATGCGGCAGGATTGCCCCGTTCAAGGACCCTGCAGCCCGCTTCCGGCGCCCCTGCCTCTCGCGATGTACCTACATCCCTGCAGGCATCAATGGTTATCGAACTGGGCGACCACCAAGGGAGTCAAAACCAGTGACATGGCAAATGTCAGGGCCATTTCCCGGGTAATGCCATAGAGTTCCAGCAGACCCAGGGCCGGTTCGAAGATGACCAGCAACACCATCAGTAATGTAATCCACTTGTACATAACCACCTCCTGTAACTTGACTTCGTGGTGATTATGCTAGCGGCATGCAGGAAAGATTTCCGTGACCGGCTGCGCAAGCGCGTGTGATGCAGGTCCCGAAACGGGGTAACGGAGGGCTTTTGTATCAGTCAACAGGTGGCCAGACGCGCTCCACGGTCAGCGGATCCGCGGCATCAAGCACCTCGCGATCCTGCCGCTCGGCAACCTGCTGGATACTGGATTCCTCCATCAGGTCCTGAAGGCTGATGTCTTTGAGAAACATGTAAATCTGCTGGCTGAGATCGTCCCATAATTCGTGGGTCAGGCACTGCTCCCCGTCATGGCAGTTGCTCTCTCCGCTGCAACGGGTGGTATCCACTGCCTCATTGACGGCGGCAATGATCTCGGCAACGGCAATCTCCGCGGGCAGGCGGCCGAGTGAATACCCGCCGCCCGGACCGCGGGTACTGCGCACCAGTTTCTGCTTGCGCAAGCGGGTAAACAGTTGCTCAAGATACGACAGGGAGATGTCCTGACGCCGGGAGATCTGCGCCAGGGTGACGGGGCCCGTCTGTGAATGAAAGGCCAGATCGAGGATGGCGGTAACGGCGTAGCGGCCCTTGCTTGTCAGTTTCAATCTACTGTACCGATATGGCTGATTCTACAGTCTATTATACGCCATGAGTCAGTTGACGGTACAGATTCAGGGTTCAGCCGGCGGATCGGCCTCCTCATCCTCTACCGCTTCCACGGCCGTGTCAATTTCCCTGTTATCGACATGGTTCAGCTCGCAGGGCCCCAGATCAGGCAAATCGAGATCACCGACTTCCGCACCCAGCTTTTTCATGCTCTCGCATACATCCTCAAGGCGTTTATCCATGGCGTGGATATGATCCAGGATGCCGTTGACGGCATTGGCAACGGGATCCGGCATATCACTGGTTGTACCATAGGCGTCAAAGCCCATTTTCCTGGCGATGGCCTGGCGCTTTTCATCCGGCCCGGCGAGCGGTATCACCAGTCTCCCCGGCACACCGACGACCGTCGTCTCCGCTGGGACACTCTTGAGCACCACCGCATTGGAACCGATGCGTACATCATCCCCGATATCTATCGGGCCCAGTACCTTGGCACCGGCTCCGATGACGACATTATTCCCCAGCGTTGGATGACGTTTGCCCTTCTTCCAGCTGGTGCCCCCCAGGGTAACCCCATGGTACAGGGTGCAGTCATCACCGATATGAGTTGTCTCCCCGATAACCACACCCATGCCATGGTCGATAAAGAACCGCCGGCCAATGGTCGCCCCCGGATGGATCTCGATGCCGGTGTACCAGCGCGGGATATTGGCAAGAAACCGCGCCAGCCACTTCAGTCCGCGGCACCATAACCAGTGATCCAGTCGGTGGAACAGCACGGCATGGATACCGGGATAGGTCGTCAGGACCTCAAAGGTGTTGCGCGCCGCCGGGTCGCGCTCGAACACACATTGAATATCTTCTCGTAGTCTCTTAAACATTATTTATATTATAATATGTTATAACATTTAATTAAATAGTACCTGAGGTTTGTACTGCAATCAGAGAACCTCTTCAATGGTCTTCAGAGAATAATACAGCCTGGTTATTTTTTCGCCTGCTGTGCGGCCGTCAATATGCCACGCAATATGTTGACTTCGTTTGCATCCGGCCGTGCGCGGTTGAACAGACGCCGCAGGCGCCGCATCAAAAGGCGCGGGTTTTTGCGGTCGAGAAAATCGAGCTCGACCAGTACCTGCTCGAGGTGTCCGTACAGGCGCTCCATTTCATCCGCATTGACCGGCCTGTGCCCTGGCACTCCTGCGACAGAGTCCTGCGACCTGTGGGCCAAATGTATTTCATAACAGATGATCTGTACGGCTGCCGCGAGGTTCAGTGAACCATACACCGTACTGGTCGGTATCTGCAGCAGATAATGACAGCGGTCGATTTCCTGGTTGCTCAGCCCCGATTGCTCGCAGCCGAATACGACGGCGACATCACCCTGCCCGCTTTCATCGCGAACGAGCCGCGCGCAATCCCGCGGGTCGAGCACCGGGCAGGGAATGCTGCGCGGGCGGGCGCTGGCGCCGATAACCAGCCGGCAGCCATGCAGCGCCGCGTCGATATCGTTGCATACCCGTGCCTGTGCCAGCACATCATCCGCTCCCGAGGCACGCGCGGTTGCCTCCGCATTCGGAAACTGCCCGGGAGCAACCAGCCACAGTCCGCTCAATCCCATCGTTTTCATGGCGCGCGCACTCGCACCGATGTTTCCGGGGTGACTGGTATTCGACAGGACCAGGCGGATTCCGGACAACATGCTATCGCAGCACGGCCGCTTTCAGGGCCGGTTGCCGGCGCAGAACCGCGCCAGTTCATCCAGCAATTGTCCAGCCGCCTGGTTGGCGGCAATGACGCCGCCATAGGCATCATCGGTCTGCGTCGCCACAACGCTATCCAGCTGCCGCGTGGCAATCACCCCGTTGCTCTTCAGATCTATCAGCCAGGCTTGCAGGGTAATCCGCACCTCGCCGGGCTGCCGCCTGAAATCCTGCTGCAGTCGAATCAATTCCGTATCCAGCCGCAGATCGGCGGAGACCGAACCCGGTGTCGCATACAGGGCCTGAAATTGCCCGGTGGCCTGAACGGCATCCGCGATCAGCGGCGCCAGCATGCGCGCCGGGGTATCTGCCCAGTGGCTGCGGGCATAGTAGCGCAGGTCATAGGTCTGTTGCATATAGGCAATGCCCGTGGTGTCGTAACCGCCATGCGCCCGGGGTGTGGTGACGATCAGAACCGGGAGATCGCTGCCGGCAGGCGCAGTCTCAGCCGGGCGGGTGGCATACTCGAGGACATAGGTGTCGATTGCCTCGGGTGCCGGCTGCGGCAACACCGAACAGCCCGGAAGCAGCAGGAGCGCGAGCAGGCTGAACAGGTTTCTGCTGACAATGGTCATGTGCTTATTCTCCCGGACCGGGTGCTGCCAGGTCCCGTCCATAGAGGAGTACGCGCGGATCATCCTCGAGCTTGCGGCCGACCGCCTGCAGCGTATCTGCCAGCCGGCGCAGCTCACTGATCAGCGCCCCGAATTCCGGCAGGGTCTGCCGGCTGAATTGCTGCACCCCCGTGCCGCTGCTGAGAACATAGTCATTGATGCTGTCACTTGCCGCCGCCGCCCTGTTCGCCATGTGATCGAACGATCGGGCCGTCGTATCCATCTGCGCGAGCAGGGCATCCAGTCGCTGCGATGCCGCGGCCATATTCTCCAGCAGTGCCGCGGCGCTGACGATACCCTGTTCGAGTTCCTCCTGCCGCCGGACGATAGTGCCGGTGATTTCACTCGCGTTCTGCAGTATATCCCTGAGCGACTCCTTGCCGCCGGTTTCCATCAGTTCCGCGAGATTGTCAAACAATATGTTCAGATTGGTGATCACCTCGGTACCCTGGGTATCCAGGCGGGTAAAAAAGGAAGGCCCGGACTGTATCACCGGATAGGGTTCCTCGCCCTTCGCCTTCAGCGGCGGCGACTCCAGGCTGCCGCCCATCAGGTCCACGAAGGCGATCCCGGTCAGGCCCTGGACGGTCAGTACGGCAATGGTGTCCTCCTTGATCGGCACTTCGGACTTGATATCCAGGCGCAGCTGTACCTGGCCGGGCACGTCCGGATTCAGGTCGATATTCTGCACCTTGCCGATCTCCACACCACGATATTTGACCGGCGCATCCAGATACAGGCCGGATACCGACTCGTCGATATACACCCGGTAGGTGGTGTACTGCGTGGCGAAATCCCCCAGCGCCAGCCACAGGCTGATCGCCAGCCAGGCCGACCCCAGTATGATGATGAACAACCCGACCATGGCATAGTTTATTTTCTTTTCCATTTGCGCTCCTCAGCACTCCTGGCCCGGGGACCTTCAAAATATTCCCGTATATGCGGCTGCGTTGACCGGGACAGGTTCTCCATGGAATCGACGCCCTGCAGTTTACCATCCCCGAGTACGGCCACGCGGTCAGCCACCTGCCAGAGTGAATCCAGGTCGTGCGTCACCATCAGCACGGTCAATCCAAGCAGGTCTTTCAGGTTCAGCACCAATTCGTCAAAACCGCCGGCACTGGTCGGGTCCAGACCTGAGGTGGGTTCGTCCAGGAACAGCAGTTCCGGATCCAGCGCCATCGCCCGGGCGAGGGCCGCCCGCTTGATCATCCCGCCGCTCAATTCGCCGGGATAAAGCGAGGCGGCCTCGGGTTTCAGGCCTGCCTGGGCGATCTTTATCCGCGCCAGTGCATCAATCATCTCATCGTCCAGCCGGGTGTGTTCACGCAACGGGAAACCCACGTTTTGCAACACCGTGAGACTGCCGAACAGGGCCCCCTGCTGAAACAGCACGCCGAAGCGGTGCCGCAATTGCCGGGCGCCGGACTCGGGGATATCGATGACTTCCGTGCCGAACAGCTTGACCGAGCCCCTGTCGGGCTCCTGCAGCATGATTATCTCCCGCAGCAGGGTACTCTTCCCGCTGCCGCTGCCGCCCACCAGCGCAAGCACCTCGCCTCGATACACATCCAGGTTGATGTCTTCGTGTATGACCCGCGACCCGAAAGCGGTCTTGAGGTGACGGACGCTGATGACAACTTCCCTGTGCGTCGCGGTATTGTTCATCGTTGTTTCCGTGCGGGTCATCACCGGTCAATCAGACTTCCAGCACGCTGAGCAGGATTGCGAACATGGCATTGACCACGATTACCAGGAAAATCGAGTGCACCACACTGATGGTCGTATGCAGGCCAACGCTCTCGGCGCTGCCTTCAACCTTGAGACCCTGGTAGCAACCGACAATGGCGATGATGGCGGCGAAAACCGGCGTCTTGCTGATGCCGATGATGAAGGTGGAATAAGTGACGGCTTCATCGAGGCGGGAAATAAAGGCGTTGAAACCAAGTCCCAGCTGCAGGTTCGCCATCATCATGCCGCCAAATACCGAAAGCACATCGGCAAATACAGCAAGCAGCGGCATGGCGACAAGCAGTGAAAGCAGCTTGGGCAGCACCAGTATCTCCATCGGCGGAATACCGATGGTCTGCAATGCCGCCACCTCTTCCCTGACCTGCATGGTCCCGATCTGGGCGGCATAGGCCGACCCCGTTCGGCCACAAACGAGAATCGCCGTCAGCAACGGCGCCAGTTCGCGCAGCATTGCATACCCGACCAGGTCCGCAACATAGATATTGGCACCGTAGAGTTTCAGCTGGACGGCGCCCAGGTAGGCCATCACCACACCCATCAGGAAGGACAACAGGCCGACAATCGGCAGGGCCTTCACCCCGGTCTCGTACATATCCGCCAGAATCTCCGTCCAGCGTATCCTGCGGGGATTCAATATGGCCCGCAGGAGCACGGCCACCGTCTCGCCGACGAACGCCAGGAAATGGACCAGGTTGCTGCTGGTCGTGAGCCAGCGATCGATCAGTGTGCGGGACTTCGGCAGGGGGATATCCTGCGCAAGGCTACGGCTCTCCGCGGAAATATAGTTGATAAGCGTGTCCTGTGCCGGCCGGAATCCGGCGTAATCGACCTGTTTGCCGGCCGTCACCGCACGCTGCCTCAACTGCAGCAACAGCCAGGCGCCGGCCGAGTCCATTGCCATGATACCGCTGCCATCGATGCTGACCCGGTTACCGGCCGGCAGTACCAGGGTATCCAGGGCGTGGCGCAGCGCATGGACCCTGCCGAGGGTCCATGCGCCCCGGCAGATCAGACTATCCCTCCCGGTTGTTACGGTGGCGGTGTCTGGTTCTTTTTGTTCCACGGCCATCAGTCGCTGCTTGATTATTCACTGAAAGGAAGCCTGCCGGCAGTTGACGAACAAGCGAACATTGTAGCTCGGATGCAGCATGGCGAAATCCGGGCGGTGCAATCACCACCCCGTTTTGCGGCCACACAGCCTTCATCCGGGCTGTATGCTGTTTCATTGACGGAAAACAAACGCAACAGCCCGACCGGTACATGGGTCAAGTCTCGGACATGTGGTTAGTGGATACAAGGCATTCAGGCAATATCAAAAGGAAAGGTCATCACCTCCCTCAGGCTGCCTGCACCGGCGGCGATCATCAGCAGCCGGTCCAGCCCGAGTGCCACGCCGGCGCAGTCAGGAAGTCCGGCCTCGAGTGCCGCCAGCAGATTTCCGTCAACGGGTACCGGATGGTCGCCCGCCTGCCTACGCCACCGGTTCTCCGCCATAAAGCGTTGTCGCTGTTCAACGGCATCGGTCAGTTCATGGAAGCCGTTCGCCAGTTCAACCCCGTCGAGGTACACCTCGAAACGTGCGGCAACCGGCGGTGAGCCGGGACGCAGGCGGGCCAGCGCCGCCTGGGTGGCCGGAAAGTCGCGTACGAATACCAGTCCCCGCCCCAGGCGGGGCTGGACGACGTGCGTCATTGTCAGGTCGAGCCAGGCATCCAGGTGGTCCGCAGGCATCCCTGCCGGGGCAAGGCCGAAATGCGCTTCCAGCAGGACGGCCAGCTCCCGGGGAGAAACCGCGAAGGGGTCGAAATCGGCGAACTCCCGAAACAATTCCCGATAGGTCCAGTGCCGGACCGCTGCAATCGGAGCAATGTCGTCCAGCACCGCTGTCAGCAGCCGCTCGACCTCAGCCATCAGATCCAGATGATCAAAACCCGTGCGGTACCATTCCAGCAGGGTAAATTCCGGGTTATGGAGCTTGCCGTACTCCGCATCGCGGAATACCTTGCAGACCTGGAAGATGGAGCCGCAGCCTGCCGCGAGCAGCCGCTTCATGGGAAACTCGGGTGAGGTATGCAGGTAGCGCACGGCATGCTCCGGCACGCCCGGCCCATGGTAGTCAGTGGTAAAGCTGTGCAGCGCGGGATCGGTGCTCGTTGCCCCCGAAAGCACCGGTGTATCCACCTCCAGCACCGCATTGTCACTAAAATAAGTCCGGACCCGCGCCAGCAGTTCGGCACGCAGCCTCAGTATTTCCAGGGTGGCAAGCGGCCTCCAGTCAGCCTCCATGCTGAAAAACTCTTGCCGGAATGCGGCTGCCCGGATTACTCCCTGGCACGCCCCACATACTCGCCCGTACGGGTATCGATTTTCAGAATTTCACCGACCTCGATAAACAGCGGTACCCGCACCACGGCACCGGATTCCAGCGTCGCCGGCTTGCCGCCGCCGCCCGATGTATCGCCGCGCACACCCGGATCCGTATCGGTAACCGCCAGCAACACAAAATTCGGCGGCGTCACGCTCAGCGGTGCGCCGTTCCACAGGGTCACTGCACACATATCCTGCTCCTTGAGCCATTTTACGGCATCACCCACTGCCGCCTTGTCGGCCGCCTGCTGTTCGAAGGTCTTCGGATCCATGAAGTGCCAGAATTCGCCGTCGTTGTAAAGGTACTGCAGTTCCACATCCATCACATCCGCGGCCTCGACGGACTCACCCGATTTGAAGGTGCGTTCGATCACACGACCGGTATTCAGGTTGCGTATCTTGACGCGGTTGAAAGCCTGGCCCTTGCCGGGTTTGACAAACTCGTTTTCAATAATCGCGCAGGGGTCGCCGTCGAGCATGATTTTCAGGCCGCCCCTGAATTCATTCGTACTGTAAGATGCCATAATTATCCCGAGTCGCTGAACCAGTGAAAAAACGCCCGCCATGATACCCCGAATCAAGGAAACGGAACACCGGCCCGGGTGGCGCTCCCAGCTGGCCGCTGCGGTCAGGTCCGTTGACGAACTGCTCAGGCTACTGGAGATCGACCCGGCAGCGCTGCGGGATCGGCCATTGGCCGAAGATTTTCCCGTACGCGTACCCCGCAGCTTCATCAGGCGCATGGCCAGGGGAGACATTAACGACCCCCTGCTGCGTCAGGTGCTGCCGCTGGGTGCGGAAGCCCGGCCGGCACCCGGTTACCGCTGCGACCCGCTGCAGGAGCTGGACAGCATGCCGGTACCGGGCCTGCTGCACAAATACCGGGGACGCGCCCTGCTGACGGTCACGGGCGCCTGTGCCGTGCATTGCCGCTACTGTTTCAGGCGCCACTTCCCGTACAGCGATGCCAACCCGCTTTCCGGCCGGTTTGAACAGTCCATCGCATGGCTGCAACGCCACCCAGACATCACGGAACTCATTCTCAGCGGGGGCGACCCGCTGACCCTGAACGACGAGCATCTTCAGGCGCTGTCATGGAGGCTGGACAGCGTTCCCCGTCTGCGCACCCTGCGTATCCATACACGCCTGCCCGTGGTACTGCCGGCACGAATCGATGACGGCTTCCTGGCCTGGATCGGCCGCCAGCGGCAACGGCTGGTCATGGTCATCCATTGCAATCACCCGAATGAAATCGATGCCGAGGTCGCAGAGGCAATGCGACACCTGGGCCGGGCGGGGGTTACCCTGCTGAACCAGTCCGTTCTGCTGCGCGGCGTTAATGACGCCGCCGACATACTCGTCAGGCTGAGCGAGGCCCTGTTCGCGGCCGGTGTTCTGCCCTATTACCTGCACCAAATGGACAGGGTGCAGGGGGCGGCGCATTTCGAGGTCGACGATGACACGGCGCGCCGTCTGCTTGCGGACGTGCACAGCGCCCTGCCAGGATACCTCGTACCACGCCTGGTCCGGGAATCGCCCGGTAGTCCCGGCAAGATTCCGCTATGAATACGGAGTGGCTCTTGCTTATACTCCCTCTACAAACAGCAACCCGGACCGACAGCTTGGCCTTGCGATGAAACTGCAGTTACCCACACGGAGAACACCGGACAGGAACGACTTCGACACAAGCACCGGCGCAGTGAAACTATGGGTTGATGACCTGCCGCTCATCAATCCGGATAAAACCGGGGAACTGCTTGAGGATGCGCTCGACAGGCTGAACCGCCTGGAAATCGAACCCCGGAAACGCTTCGATGTCATGGAACTGCTGATTACGCCGGTCTTGTGCGTCACTGACGCCCGGAAAAATGCCTTTCTAGGCAAACCGATTCCGCTAACCGGCAAGGCGCTAGTGGCTGCCACCGTCTCTATCGACTTGTGCAAGCGCATGGCGACCGGTTATGAAATTCTCGCCGAGGATCTGGAAAATGACAGTTCAGAAAAGTCACTGCTCACGACGGCAATACACCGTGCGCTGCGCTACCTGAGCGAGGAATTGCTCACCAATTACCAGATTTACATCCAGCAGCCTGAAGGTCTCTGGCGTGAAATCCATACACTCTACGCGCTGGCTGAACTCAAGGGCATCGCTGCACGCCCCGTGACCGACACGACCCTGCCGGCGAGCGGTTCCAGCGCCATTGACACCGCCTACAAGCAGATCCTGTTACTGACGCTGGCCTGTCCCTATCATCTCCACCAGAACGAAATCCATTACGTCTACAATGCACTGCTGGACTGGGCTGATTACAGCCGCATTGCCGGCGCAGACGATGCTGAAATTCATGCCCTGTTTGCAGTCAATCTGGGCGCGGACAATCCCCCGGCCTACCGGGCACTCGGGAGTGACGGCCTGAGCAGAGATGAACTGCGCGTTCTCGACACCGGCGCCCTGGAAGGGCGACTGCAAGAGGTCATATCCGGGCAACCGGGTGGTTCCGCCATTCGGACCGGTATCGGCAATACCCGGACACTGCAACGCCTGATGCTATGCTGGGGGATAATGCCGGAGCGTGAATCTACGCGACAGCCGCAGGATGAACCGGTCAAACTGGCTGTCGGGCTGAATAACGCTCATTTGTTTATATACCATTCAAGCCATGCAAATTCCGCGGACAGCGGTATGCCGGAATCCCTTCCCGCTGTCCCTGTCCTGCACGATCCAACCGTTGAAAAACCAACCAGCATCAACATAGAAAAAGGAATCGGGAATCCGTTCAGGAAAGCCATGGCGACAACGGCAAGCAGGACCGCGCACGACGCCTACCTGTCAGGCGCCCCCGAAAAGGCACAGATGGAATCCTGGAAGATTGCCGACATGAGCACCGGTGGTTACTGTCTGTTGCACGACAGCCCGGAAGTATCACGTGCGCGCATCGGTGAGCTGGTAGTGATTGCCAACCCGCAGGATCAGGACCCCGTGGACTGGCGCCTGGGAGTGGTACGCTGGATGAAGTTCAGTCTGGAACGCGGTCTGGAGCTCGGCATACAGATGCTGGCACACGATTCGGCACAGGCCATATGGGCCAGTGTCTGCAATGACGGTTTTTCCGGCGGCAACAGGATGCATGGAATCCTGTTAACGGAAAGCAATGCCGTTACAGCGCAGAACTCCCTGTTGCTGCCTTCCATACCGTTCCGGACCGGCTGCACTACGGAACTGGAAGATGGTTCCGTCAGGACAAACGTTATGCTGATTCGGGAACTCGAGAATACCGGCAGTTTTGCGCAATACCATTTTACCGCTGCCGGGCAGTCCTGATTAAGCGGCAGCTGTATCAGCCTGGTCAGCGCCGTGTGAACAATCGGGACACATGACAATTTCAGCACTGAACGCCGGTTCTCATGGCCTGTTCGATCAGGACACACGGACGCATCAGGGCATACAGGGCCGGGCGGAATACCGCCTGTTCCGATCATGGGCGCGATGCGCGGCAGGCAGGGAATAAAATGGCGGCCCACAGGCCGCCATGAGGAGCGTCAGGATCTGAAAAAACTGCATCATCGGGGGCACGTCCCTGTGCAGAGCACGTCACTGTGTAGCGACGACATTACATTACTGCGTTAAAAACCACACTAGTAATAATGAGCTAGTACAAATGTACTAGAACCTATCTCATAATCCCCCGCGGCCGCGACCGTGGCGATTTCGGTTCATGGCAAGACGCGGTGAGCGTGGTGTAGCCAATGCTACATGAGCGAGCCGCAACAAAGCCATGGGCCGAAATCGCCCGGTCCCCAAGGGGTTGCGCCCGAAATCCCTGCCTGCTGTGTTGCACCGCTTGCCCGTACATCAAGTACTGTGCTGCGCGGTGCGCCTGGCATGCAGGGATTTCGGTCAGCAACGCGGCTCGCGCGGGATTATGAGATAGGTTCTAGTCGAAATCGCTACCCGGAGCTGTGCCGACCCGGGTACCCGCGTATTGTCCGGACTCAGTCAGGCAAGATTTCAGCCGTGGAATGCGCTATTGCCTGGCCCGTCCACCCGGCGGTAACCTGTCACCAGACCAATGAGGCCGGATAGACAAGGAAACGGGAGAGTGAGTGATTGCCTGAAGATCCTGATCGCAGACGATCATGAACTGGTGAGGCAGGGACTGAAGCTGACGCTTCAGGAATTGCCTACCGTACAATCAGTCATGGAAGCCGCCGACGCCGACGAAGTGCGCAGGGTTCTGGCCGGGCACCCTGATGTCGATCTCGTCATACTGGACTTGCACATGCCCGGTTCCAGCAGGATGGAATTACTGGAATCGGTATGCAGCAACCACCCCGAAATCCCCGTCGTCGTACTGTCTGCTTCCGAAAGCCCGCGCGTCATGCAGCGCGCCATCGATTGCGGGGCTGCCGGTTTCATACCGAAAAGTGCGGCAAACAATGTGTTGATCGGTGCGTTACAACTGGTGCTTTCAGGGGGGGTGTATATCCCGTCCGAAATGATCGGCGAGCCCATCGAAAAGGCGTCCGCCAGCCAGGGCAACGCCGGAAACTCCGCGGTCACCACGAAGCGTTCAGCCCCGGTACGACCGTTATTAACGGAGCGTCAGACCGATGTTCTGGAACTGTTGAGCCAGGGAGCCTCCAACAAGGTCATCGCCAAGCAGCTCGGCTTATCGGAGCATACCGTTAAAATTCACTTATCGGCGATTTTCAGGGCCCTGGGCGTCAACAACAGAACCGAGGCCGCAATTGCCTGCCGGGAACTGGGGCTGTCCGCATCGAAGTAAAACGATCAACCGGGACCGGCGGCAACCGTAACGAACACGGATAAATTCCATTGCCGGCAGACAATGCCGCGACAAGCCGTTCAGCCGGTGGGTCGTCCAGGGCACTCTGAATCCGGAACCCGTGTCCGCGACATGGCCGGTCGGCGGGTTGTTACCGGGGGTATCAATACAGGGCAATAAAGGGTTCCGGGTATTCCACGTGGCCGCCACCCTCCAGATTGCCGTCAACGACCTCCATGACCGTCAGGGCGTCCTCCGGCGCCGGCAGGTTGCAACTTACCTGTTTCTGCCTGGCGGGCACAAAACCAAAGCGTTTGTAATATTCCGGATGCCCCAGCACCACAATGGCCCCATACCCTTTATCCCGGGCAAGCCGTATGCTCGCCTGAATCAATTCCGAACCAATACCGCGATGCGACTGTGATGGCACAACCGACATGGGGCCCAGGGCAAGGACGTTCTTTTCATCACCGTCCCGGCGCAGTGGAACCCGTGACAACAGGACATGCCCGACGATACGCCCGCCGAGCTCGGCCACGAGTGACAGCTCCCGGTTATAGGCTGCTGATTCCCTTAGTGTACTGACCAGCTGCGCTTCGGCTTCACCACCGAAAGCGCTGATATGAACGACATCGATCGCCCGGACATCTTCGGGTGTTTCCGGTCTGACGGTAATGGACTCCATACTGCTCTCCCCCTGGAACGCTTCAGGGTCCGGCATTTGGCACCTAAACACCCTGATTTTCAGATACTTGGATGCTATCAGGAAATATCCCTGCAGGAAACACCGGACGGCCCTGAAATACCCCGGGCCCGGCTCCGCTTGCGCACGCCCGGGCTTAAGACTTGCCCGAAAATGCCGAAAATACTCTTGTCAGGGTCCCGGGGCAGGACATGCCTGCCGCGTCCGCTGCCGGTACCGGGGTTGCAATCCACCGAATTCGAGGGTCATCGTGATCAACGGGGAAAAACTACAGCTTCTCATTATCGAGGAGAGCGAGAACGAGGCGGAAGCACTGGCCAACACGTTGCGCAATGCCGGGTACTCAATCCGGTTTATCCATGCGGCCGACACGGAAACGATTGAATCCCGTCTTGAAACACACCGGCCCGATCTTGTACTTTGCGGCGAGCACGCCCCTGCAAGCCTCGCCGCCGTCTGCAGTATCCTGGAAGCCCGCAACATGGCGATTCCGGTAATCGCCATCGCAGACGAGGCATCGGAAACCGGGGTGATTGCGGCCAGGAAGGCCGGCATCAAGACGCTGGTTTCCTATGAACAGCCGGAAAACCTGCAACTCGCCGTCGGCGCTGAAGTCGACACCCTCCTGCTGAGAGAACAGCTGGCAAGTCTCCAGGCCGCCCTGCAAGAGAGCGAGAAACGCTGCCACCACCTCATCGAGAATTCCAGCGATGCCATCGCCTATATCCACGAAGGCATGCACATCTATGCCAACCGGCCCTACATGGACCTGTTCGGTATTAAAACCCGGGAGGACATCTGCGGGACACCGGTGCTTGACATGATCAGGCCGGGCGCCCGGGACACCTTCAAGGATTTCCTGCGCAGCTACCGGGATTCGGGCGATGCCGACAATAAATTCCGCATTGACTGTATCAAGCCCGACGGCGAAACCTTCGGCAGCCTGATGGAACTGACAGCCACCACAATGGATGGTGAACCCTGCACACAGGTCGTTATCCGGCCGCGGACTACCAGCACGGAGCTGGAAAAGAAAATTGACGCGCTTACCCGGCAGGACCTCCTGACCGGCCTTTCCAACCGGCAGCATTTCATGGAAAAGCTGGAGCAATCCGTCAACAGTCGACCCGTCGAGGGTGAACAGCGGGCACTGATTTATATATTGATAGACAATTTCAAATCGATCCGTGAAAACACGGGTATTGCCGCAAGTGACACGGCGCTGCGCGACCTGGGCAAGCTGATCGAAATGAATTGCGGAGCACGGGATACTGTCGCCCGTTTTGGTGAATACGCCTTTACCATACTGCTCCACGCCGGCAGCACGGAAAAGATCCAGGCACTCGGCGAAAAACTGCTGCATGACATTGCCGGCCATATCACCGAAATCGAGCATCACAACATCACGACAACCGGCAGCATCGGCATCTGTGCAATCAACGAATACTCGGAAAATGCGCAGACCGTGCTGTCACGCGCCGATCTGGCCTGCGAAGTTGCACGTTCTTCGGGTGGCAATCGGATCCACACCCACAGTACCACCGTTGATGAACACATCGGGCAGGACCATGAACACGAATGGGACGACATCATCAGGAAGACCATTGACGAACAGCGCTTTTACACGGTGTACCAGCCGATTGTCAGCCTGCATGGCGATACGCGGGAGCGCTACGAGGTGCTGCTCAGGATAGTCGACGAACACGGGCATGTCATTCTCCCGGGCCAGTTTCTCAACATCGCCGAAAAAACCGGGCACAGCGGAGAAATTGATCGCTGGGTCATCAACACAACATTCAGGCGACTTGCCGAACTCCGCGATGAGGACACTGATGCTTCCTTCTTCATAAAACTGTCAGGGCCTACATTCGCGGACCCAGCCCTGCCCGAGTGGATAGAAACGAAGCTCCGGGAATACCGCGTTCCGCGTGGCGCGGTGGTTTTTGAAATCCGTGAAAAGAGTGCCGCCAATGACATGACAAATGCCCGCGCCTTCATCAGTGCGATGCAGCGCATCGATTGCAAAGTGGCGCTGGAGCACTATGGCTGCGGTGACCAGCCGCAGCTGATAAAACACCTGCCTGTTGACCTGTTGAAAATAGACGGCTCGCTGATCGAAGGTGTGGCCGCCAGCCAGGAACAGCAGGAAAGGGTAAAGGCCATCATCAGTCTGGCACGTGAAAACAACAAGCTGAGTATTGCGGAGCGGGTGGATGATGCCGCTGACCTCGCCGTCCTGTGGCAGTACGGTATCGACCTCATACAGGGTAATTTCGTCCAGGAACCTGACAAGGAACTCGAATACAATTTCGAAGGCGAGATGGTATAGCCATCCGCGCCGGAAGGCAGGGCATAAACCGTATGCATCATCCGACCAGCAGTCTGAATACCGGTGGTTTCCCTGCCCTGTCAGTCAAGTACGTGGGATACCAGCCCGTCAGCCAGCTTGGGTTCAAACCAGGTCGATTTCGGCGGCATGACCTCTCCGGCATCGGCAACCGCCATCAGTTCTTCCATACGGGTCGGGAACAGGGAAAAGGCCACGCGCATCTCTCCGCTGTCGACCCGTCTTTCAAGTTCGCCCAGACCGCGGATGCCACCGGCAAAATCAATGCGCGGGTCGCGCCGCGGGTCCTCGATCCCCAGCACCGGCGCCAGCAGGTTGTCAGCCAGCAGGCTGACATCCAGCCGCACCACCGGATCTGTCGGGATCCTTTCCGGATGAATGACAAGGCGGTACCACTGGCCACCGAGGTACATCCCGAAAACCCCCGGCCCGTCCGGATGTACGGGATCGGCGACCGGGGCCAGCCGGAAATTCCCGGCAACACGGGAAAGAAAGGCCTCCGCCGACATCCCGTTGAGGTCCCTGACGAGGCGGTTGTAATCCAGAATCCGCATCTGGTTGTGCGGGAAGATCACGGTCAGGAAATAACCGGCCCCGGCACCGCTGCCGGGGCGCGCAGCCACCCTGGATGCCGCCGCCGAACGGTGATGTCCGTCCGCGATATACAGGGCATCCATGGCATCAAACGCCCCGGTTATCCGCTCGATCAGCGCGCTGTCACGCACCACCCAGAGACTGTGGGCGATACCGTCGTCGGCTACCAGATCGACGGCCGGAGTCTCCCCGGTCACCCCGGCCAGCAGGGCATCGACCACCGCATCGGATTTGTAGGCCAGCAGCACCGGCCCGGTTTGCGCGCGCAGCGCCTCTATCTGGCGTACCCGGTCATCCTCCTTGTCCGGGCGCGTGAATTCATGCCTGCGGATGCGGTTACTGTCATAGTCGGCCACGGCGGCGGCTGCCACCAGCCCGACCTGGCTGTGCCCTTTCATCACCAGCCGGTAGACGTAATAGCAGGGCTCGGGATCGCACACCAGGATACCCGCCTGCTGCATCCGCTTCAGGTTGGCGGCCGCCCTGGCGTAGACCTCGCGGGAGTAGGGGTCGGTTCCTTCGGGCAGATCGATCTCGGCCCTGGAGATATGCAGGAAGCTCCAGGGGCGACCCCGCGCCCGCTCCCGGGCCTCTGCACTGCTGAGCACATCATACGGGGGGGCGATGACGTCCGCGGCATGTTCGTTCGCGGGCCGCAAACCGGCGAAGGGGCGTATCAGGGTCATGGGTTTTCCGTTTGGCTTGTCCGGTGTGAAGGGATGGCATTTTACACACAGTGGCCTGTCGCCGCGATCATGCATATCGTTGGGGCGGCCTGATGTACAAACCGCGACCGGAACACGGTGACAGCGACGCATCCGCCGGGGCCGGGGGAAGCGCGGCTGCAAGCGTCGATCGTTCAAGGTCCATGACCGTCATCACAGGGAGCCAGCGTCGCAACTGGCTGCATGCCATGGGCAAAAGTGCATGGATTGGACTGCGAAAGCAGATTCAATGCATGCCCCTTACCTACAAGCTGTCCTTTTTCATTACCTTGCTGGTCGTCAGCTGCATGTTGATGCTTGGGATCATCCTGGTACAGCAGCAGACGCAATTGATGCAGGGGCAAATCAACGAACAGGGCAGCACGCTGGTGCGCCTGATGGCGCAGTCGGCCAAGGAGCCGCTGCTTGCCGGGGACGAACTCGCCCTGAACGCCATCGCCGGCAGCTTTTCGAACAGCGACAGCGTTCTGGGCACGGCGATAACCTCCCTGGAAGGCCGGATTGTGGCATACGCCGGAGAACTCCAGGAGGGTCATAACGAGCTGGTGTACACGTTGCGGAACCACATCGAAAACGCGGGCACCGATGCACGCACCTGGAACTGGCTGTCAACAGTGCCGGGCGACTCAAATACGATAATATCGTTCTTTCACCCCGTGAAATTTCAGGATGTCACCGCGGGCTATGCGCTGGTACGCTTCAGTCAGTCCGGCATGAAGCGGTTTGTGCAACAGGCCGTGCAGGCGATCACCGTGGCGACCGTCCTTGTTATCGGGCTGGGCATCGCCATGGCATTCGCCCTTGGCCGTCGCATTACCCAGCCCATTGACAGGCTGGTGGAGGCAAGCCGCGTCATCGGCAACGGCGATTACTCGTTCCGGTTCAAAGAACGCCGCCGTGATGAGCTGGGAACGTTGATGGAAGCCTTCAACGACATGGCCCAGGGCATGCTGGAAAAGTCGCAGGTCATGAATGCCCTGTCGCGTTACGTATCGAAAGGGGTTGCGCGGGAAATTCTCTCCAATCTCGACGAGGTTGTACTGGGCGGAAAGAAGATTGAAGGGACTGTCCTGTTCGCGGACATCATCGGGTTTACCCGGATTGCGGAAAACACCCGGCCGGAGGACCTGGTCTCCATGCTTAACCGGTATTTTTCGCTAATCACCTGCGCCTGCGAAATCAACCGCGGAATCGTCGACAAGTACATGGGTGATGGCGCCATGCTGGTATTCGGCACCCCCGAACCGGACTCCGACCATGCATTCCATGCCGTCAGATGCGCTCTGCTTATCCAGAAACTCATTGACCGTGAAAACGTTTTGCGGGAACAGCAGGCGCTGTTTCCCGTCCGGTTCAGGATTGGCATCAACACGGGCAGCATGCTGGCCGGCAACATGGGTTCAAGACAACGGATGGAATATACGGTGGTCGGTGATACCGTCAACCTTGCCTCCAGACTGTGCAGCATTACCAATGGTGGCCAGATTGTCATCTCCCGTGAGATGTACATGAAGCCTGAAGTGAGGGAGCGCGTACTTGCCGGCGAGTATCAGCCTATCCACCTGCGGGGCATCAGCGATGCGGTCAGCAGTTACTGCGTGGAGTCCCTGACAGCAGACTACCAGCAGTCCCTGGAGGACCAGTACAACGAAATACTCCGGGTGGAGGAATCCGGGGTGTGTGATGTGTAGCATGAAACCCCTGCTGGCGTTTCTGTTGCTGCCGTTGCTTGCAGGGTGTGCGCATGTCGATAAGCTGCGGCTGGCCCCGGATCGGCCGGAAGACCTGGAGCAGCTCCTGGAAGAGCACGAATTTGCCCGCGCCAGACAGCTTACCGCCGCCCGGGCCACAATCGACACGCCGGAGCTGCAGACGAGGATCGCCGGACTGGAAAACGACTATGAGGAAACCGTTCTGGCCGGGGCCCGTGAACTGGCGGAAACACAGGACCTGCTCGGTGCGGTCCAGCTGCTCTCCGGCGCCCTGTCAAGGATCCCGAACAGTGAACGGCTGCGGCGATACCGGAGCCAGCTTGAGCAGGAGCGCGTCCGCCTGCTCAGACTCAACGAGCGGCAGCTGCTGCTGGCACATGCACAGTTCCTGCTGAGACAACAGGATCTGTACCGGCAGCAGGCCATGCTGGAGTCCCCCGGTCTCGAGCAGCGCTGGCAGAATTCGCGCATTGAAAGCGAGGCGGTGAAGCTGGCGAAGGACCTGCTGGAACATGCCGGATACGCACTGCAGCAGGATGAACTCGATGCTGCGCGAAATTGCCTGGAACTCTCCCGGGCACTCGACGACACGACCGCTGCCGGGGAGCTGCAGGACAGACTGCAGGCGGCGGAAAGCCTGCAGCGTGAAACCACGCGGGAGGCCACCCGATCCAGGCAGGCAAGACAGCAGCGGGATATCCAGCATCATCAGAACCGGGAAACCAGCACCTTGCTTGAAAAAACCAGCAGGGCGATTGATGAAAACGACCTGGCGACGGCACGCGCCACATTCGAACGCATTCCGACCACCAACAGCAATGACAGCAAGGTGGTGGCGGTACAGGATAAACTCGACCAGGCGGTCGGAAACCGGCTCACCATCCTGATCGACAAGGGCGACGTGCAATACCGCGCCGACAATGTCGTCAAGGCTATTGAAATCTGGTCGCAGGCCCAGTCACTGGATCCGGAAAACCCGGAACTGAGAGAACGCCTTGAACGTGCCAACAAGGTCCTGGCACGCTACGAGGAGCTGAAACGCCGGCAGAAATAGGCTTCCGAACGCGGCATCGACACACCCATCGGTGTTCTCACACTGCTGGAAGGTGCACGGGATCAATCCAACCACACACGGCCAACCTGTCCTGTCCCAATAAATACCAAGCTAAAACAATAGGGTTATAAGATAATTCTCATGGACATTGTTTCTCCAGGGGCAGAAGATAAAGCTTCCCTTGGACACCCAATGTAATTAATATTGATTACCATTCTCAATCGCAAGTCAAGTCAGGTAGTGGCACGTGATAACCGAACTCCCCAAGCTCTCGGATCTGCGTCCCGGCGAATCCGCCGTGATCAACGGCATTCATGCCCCGGATCCTATCCGGCAGCGGCTGCAGTCGATGGGTCTGCGCACGGGTCATGTCGCGGAAATCATCCGCTGTTCACTCTTCGGCCCCCTGCAGGTACGTATTGGCAGTGTCGATCTCATCATGCGTCGGCGTGATGCCGCGCGGGTCCTGATTTCACTGACGCCGTGAAGCGCATTGCCATCGTGGGCATGCCCAATACGGGCAAGTCCACCTTCTTCAATCGACTTACCGGCGCCTCCTCGAGGGTCGCCAATTTCCCGGGTGTCACGGTCGACCTGCTGAGTGCGCGCATCGTACTTGGCGGCGATGCCGCAGACGTGATTGATCTGCCCGGGATCTATGACCTGCACGGTTTTTCCGACGATGAACAGATCGTGCGGAGTTTTTTCGAGAACAACCGGGTCGACCTGACGTGTATCATCCTGAACGCCGTCCAGCTGGAGCACCAGTTGCCCATGGCCCTGCAGTTTTGCCGGCTGGGTATCCCGACTGCCATCCTCGTCAACATGGTGGACGAGGCCGATCAACTGGGTATCCGCATCGACGCCGGGACGCTGGAGCATGGCATGCGCTGCCCGGTGATGCTGATCAGCGCACGCCACGGCACCGGCTTCAGTGAGGCGCGCGAGCGTTTGACCCGGACACTGGAAACGTCCGTGCCGGCCTCCATCGATTTTGTCCGTAACACCCTGCATGCCGACGATGAGCTGGTCACCCAGGCCGAACAGCTGGTCCGCAAAAGCGTTACCGTACCGGGCAAAGTGGTGCGGAAAATGACCGAACGGCTGGACCGGGTGCTGCTGCACCCCCTGCTCGGCCTGCCATTATTCTTTCTGACCATGTTCCTGGTATTCCAGACAGTCTATACGCTGGGCGCACCCTTGCAGGAAGCCACGGCCTGGGTACTGGACGGTTTCCGGAGTCTGGTGCTGAATCCACTGGAACCCCTGCTGCCGGGCGCCGTGTTCGGATTACTGGTAAAGGGGCTGTATGACGGTATCGGTACCGTCGCATCCTTCGTACCGGTCATCATCCTGTTTTTCTTCTGCATGGCGCTGGTGGAAGACAGCGGCTACCTGGCCCGGGCCGCCTACCTGACGGATGCCCTGATGGCACGGCTCGGCCTCGACGGCCGCGGTTTCGTGATGATACTGATGGGTTTCGGCTGTAATGTTCCCGCGCTGATGGGAACCCGCGTCATGCGCAGCCGTTCCATGCGCTTGCTCAGTATGCTGGTAATCCCCTTCTCGCTGTGCTCGGCGCGGCTGCAGGTGTTCGTGTTCATAATCACCGCCCTGTTTTCCCCCCGAAACGCGCCGCTGGTGCTGTTTGTGCTGTACATGACCAGCTTTGCCGCGGCCTTCCTGACCGCCCTGGTCTTCGGCCGGCGGTTGAAAAGCGACGAACCGTTCGTACTGGAACTGCCGCCCTACCGCCTGCCGGTACTGCGCCAGGTACTGCTGCGCGGCTGGCACGAGGTGTACCACTTCCTGCGGCGTGCCAGTACCTTTATCGTTTCCGGCGTGGTCCTGGTATGGCTGCTGACCCATTACCCGACGGGCGCTACGCCGGGCGGCGCCGGCTCATACGCCAATCTCCTCGGTCATTGGCTGCAACCCGTACTCCAACCGATCGGCATCAGCCCCGACATGGCCGTTGTCCTGCTGTTCGGGTTCGTCGCCAAGGAAATCGTCATCGGTGCACTGGTCACCATGACCGGGCTGGAGGGCCAGGCGCTCACGAGTTATCTGGCCGGAGAGATGAACACCATCCAGGCGATGAGCTTCATGCTGTTCGTACTGCTCTACACGCCCTGCCTGTCGACACTCGCCACCCAGCGCAGTGAATCGAAAAGCTGGCTGTTCACCGGTGTCAGCCTGACGTGGTCACTGGCGCTTGCATGGCTGGTCAGCTTCGGGTTTTACCAGTTCGCACTACGGGCAGTCTGAGCGCTCCTGGACCGGCTGGCATCCCCTGCTGTTGCCGCTAACAAGCCGACACTCAGGGATACGTTCCCGCCCGCTTCGAAGGGGGTGGGACAGGGTGGGGATAGTGTATTGAGGTCTTTTACCAGGGCGAACCAAGGTACGCGATGTTTTCTCATCCTGGTTTGACATGGTACCTGATTCCGGTGACACATCCCCTTCGGGGTGCCCGGGCGTTCCCAGTCCGGATGCTGTCAGGCAATAACGCGCCGCTGCACCGGCTCGCAGCCGGCGGCATGCGCATGGGGCATTTCCAGCCAGTCGATCAGTGGCTGCCAGTGATCCCGGTCGATGCGTGTCAGGTTGGGTTTGAGCTCGTGGATACAGACGCCCTCCGCGGCCGCCTGGAGGTAGTTCTGCGAGTCGCGCAGACAGGTTACGGGTGCCATGTCGCGCGCTTCCAGAAACTGCATCAGCAGGCTGAAGGCGCGCGTATTGCGCCGTACCCGGTTGGCCACGATGGCGATGGACGCATCCGGCGCATGCATGCGCATTTCGGTCTGCAGCATATGGATAAAGGCCAGCGTGACATGCGAGTCGATCGTCGACGGGAGGATCGGGACGATAATTGCCGCGGCGTTGCGCAATATTTCGACCAGTTCCATGCGTTTGAGGGAAGCGGGTGTATCCAGCACCAGTCGCCGGACCCCGGGCGGCAGGCGCATCTGATATGAGCGGGTGACCCCCGCCGCAGTTGGGTGTGCGGCGGCCACGCCGTGAACAGGCGCCCGTCCCGCCGGTCGCTGACCAAGCCAGCGTGAAGCGGAATCCTGCGGATCGTAGTCGAACAGGGCTGCCGGATAGCCGTGCGAGGCGTAATAGCCGGCAAGGTTGGTGGACAGCGTCGTCTTGCCACACCCACCCTTGCTGTTGATAACGACAATCTTTTTGGTCACCCTGGCCCCTGCTTGCGTTGTGTGGCTGTAATTGGTTGATCAACCGCAGAGTTTACTACAGGTCATCGAATGGCACGCACCCGATTGCGGCTATGGAAGGCAATTAAGTATATAAGAAAACATCGACACTTTGACAGATGAATCCGTGAATACTGCCGCCTGCTCCGACAATACCGGTTTACGTACGCTCGCCCCTGATCTCAACGGCCAGACGCTCCACCTTCTGGAAGCCGCGGGGCAGTTTGCGACCCCGCCGGCCCCGCTCGCCGGCAAAGGCATCGACCTCGTCGGGTTTCATGACCTTGTGTTTTTTACCGGCATACACCGTCAATTTCTCGCCGTCCTGGATGCAGTCGATCGCCGCCACAGTTTCTTCCCGGCTTTTCAGTTTCGCTGCCGGAATATTGATAATCCTGTTGCCCTTGCCGCGCACCATCTGCGGCAGCTCGCTCAGGGGGATGACCAGCATATAACCTTGCGTCGTCGCCGCGATGATCCAGTCCTTTTCCAGGCTGCGCACCGGTACCGGCGGCAGCACGTCTGCCCCCTTCGGAACCGAAAGGGTCGCCTTGCCGGACTTGTTGCGCGTCGTCATGTCGCCCAGCCTCGCCACGAACCCGTAACCGGAGTCGCTGGCCAGCAGGTACAGCTGCTCCGGGTCGCCGACCATGACCCCGATAAAGCGGGCGCCGTCTGCCGGTTTGAATCGCCCGCTCAGGGGTTCGCCCTGCCCCCTGGCGCCGGGCAGCGTATGCGCCGGCGCGGCATAGGTCTTGCCGGTCGAGTCGACAAACACCGCCAGCTGGTTGCTGCGGCCGCGCGCCGCGCAGGCGTATCCGTCGCCCGCCTTGTAGACCATTTCAGCCGGATCGATCTCGTGCCCCTTGGCCACGCGTATCCAGCCATTTTTCGACAGCACGATGGTGACCGGCTCGCTGGGAACCAGTGCCGTCTCGTCCAGGACCCGCGCCGCGGAACGTTCCATCAATCGCGAGCGGCGCGCATCGCCATACTGTTCCGCATCGGCCCTGATCTCCTGTTTAATGAGCGTCTTCAGACGCTGTTTCGATTGCAGCAGCTTCCGCAGTGCATCACGCTCCACTGCCAGTTCCTCCTGCTCGCCCCTTATTTTCATTTCCTCGAGGCGCGCCAGCTGTCGCAGGCGGGTGTCGAGGATGTAATCCGCCTGCTCCTCTGTCAGCTTGAAGCGCTTGATCAGTGCCGGTTTGGGTTTGTCTTGGGTACGGATGATCCGGATCACTTCGTCCAGATTCAGGAACGCGATCAACAGACCCTCGAGCAGATGCAGGCGCCGGGTGACCTTGTCCAGGCGATGTGCCAGACGACGGCTGACCGTGACTGTACGGAATTCAAGCCATTCCTTCAGAATAGTTCGCAAGTTCTTGATTTGCGGCTTGCCATCCAGGCCGATCATGTTGAAATTGAGGCGGGCACTGCGCTCCAGGTCGGTACTGGCGAACAGGTGCAGCATCAACGCCTCGCAGTCGACCCGGCTGGAGCGCGGCACGATCACCAGGCGGGTGGGATTCTCGTGATCCGACTCGTCGCGCAGGTCCTCGACCATGGGCAGTTTCTTCGCGCTCATCTGGGCGGCGATCTGTTCCAGGACCTTGCCGCCGGAGGTCTGATACGGCAGCGCCGTAATGATGATTTCCCCGTGCTCGATCTCGTAACAGGCACGCATGCGCACACTCCCGTAGCCGCTGGTATAGGCGTCCAGTAGCTCGGCACGGGATGTGATGATTTCCGCGCCGGTCGGGAAATCCGGCCCCTGGATGAGCTCGCACAGTTCGGCGACAGTGCTCTTCGGCTTGTCCAGCAGCAGGATTGCCGCCTCCGCCACCTCCCCGAGGTTGTGCGGCGGTATGTCCGTGGCCATGCCGACCGCGATGCCGGCGGCACCGTTGAGCAGGACCGCCGGGAGGCGTGCCGGCAGCAGCACCGGTTCCTCCAGTGTCCCGTCGAAATTGGGCGTCCAGTCGACCGTGCCCTGCCCCAGTTCCGCCAGCAGGACATCCGCGAATGGCGACAGCCGCGCCTCGGTATAGCGCATGGCGGCAAAGGATTTCGGGTCATCCGGCGCTCCCCAGTTGCCCTGCCCGTCGATCAACGGGTAACGGCAGGTGAAGGGCTGGGCGAGATGCACCATGGCCTCGTAACAGGCCGAGTCACCGTGCGGATGAAACTTGCCCAGCACGTCGCCGACGGTGCGCGCGGATTTCTTGTGCTTGGCGGCCGCCTGCAGGCCGAGTTCCGACATGGCATAGACGATGCGCCGCTGTACCGGCTTCAGGCCGTCGCCGATATGCGGCAGCGCCCGATCGAGAATGACATACATGGAATAATCCAGGTAGGCCTTCTCGGTGAACGTCTTCAGCGGCAGCTGCTCAATGCCTTCGTAGTCGAGTTCGATCGTTTCCATGATGAATAACCTGTGTCAATAGCCCGCAGGATGCGGTGAGCGTAGCGAACCGCATCGCTTGTGTATCAATTCCCCGCGCGGCGCGGGTCCTACACGGTCGCCATGTCGCCCTTGCGTTCCAGCCAGGCGCGCCGGTCGGTGGCACGCTTGCGCGCCAGCAGCATATCCATGATCTTGTGTGAATCGTCCTGCGCGTCCACCGTCAACTGCACCAGGCGGCGGGTCTCCGGGGCGATGGTGGTCTCGCGCAGCTGCAGGGGGTTCATTTCGCCAAGCCCCTTGAAGCGCTGTACCGTCACCTTTCCCCGAAACTTCTCCGCCGCGATCCGGTCAAGCACCCCCTGCTTCTCCGCATCATCCAGGGCGTAAAACACCTCCTTGCCGGCATCGATCCGGTACAGGGGCGGCATGGCGACATAGACATGACCTGCCTCGACCAGGGCGCGGAAGTGCCTCAGGAACAGGGCGCACAGCAGGGTCGCGATGTGCGCGCCGTCCGAGTCGGCATCGGCCAGGATGCAGACCTTGCTGTAGCGCAGGCCCTTCAGGTCAGCGGCACCGGGATCGACGCCGATGGCGACCGAAATGTCATGCACCTCCTGCGAGGCCAGCACCTCGGCCGGATCCACCTCCCAGGTATTCAGTATCTTGCCGCGCAACGGCATGATCGCCTGAAACACCCGGTCGCGCGCCTGCTTGGCCGAGCCGCCGGCGGAGTCGCCTTCGACCAGGAACAGTTCCGTGCGCTCGCTCTCGGTGGACGTACAGTCGGCCAGTTTGCCCGGCAGCGCCGGGCCGGAGGTGACCTTCTTGCGCACCACCTTCTTGCCGGCACGCTGGCGCTGCTGGGCGTTCTCGATCGCCAGCCAGGCGATGCGTTCGCCCATCTCGGTGTGATGATTCAGCCACAGGCCAAAGGCGTCCCGGACCACGCCGGAGACGAAGGCCGCACACTCGCGCGATGAGAGGCGTTCCTTGGTCTGGCCGCTGAACTGCGGATCGGCGAGCTTGACGGACAGGATATAGCTGCAATTGTCCCATACGTCCTCCGGGCTGAGCTTCACGCCCCGCGGCAGGAGGTTGCGAAACTCGCAGAACTCGCGCACGGCCTCCGTCAGCCCCATGCGCAGCCCATTGACATGCGTGCCACCCAGCACGGTGGGAATCAGGTTGACATAACTCTCGGCGACCGGTTCACCACCTTCCGGCAGCCAGGCCAGCGCCCATTCCGCCGCCTCCAGGTTGCCTTCCATCCTGCCGACAAAGATCTCCTCCGGAAGTGTCGGCGCGCCTCCCAGTTCGCCCTCAAGGTAATCACGCAGGCCGTCCTCGTAGCGCCATTCGAACTGCTCGCCGCTGGCCTCGTCATACAGCCTGACCAGGAGCCCGGGACACAGCACGGCCTTGGCGCGCAACAGGTGCTTGAGACGCGGCAGGGAAAACCGGACCGAATCGAAATACTTCCCGTCCGGCCAGAAACGCAGCGTGGTGCCCGTGTTCTGCCTGCCGACCTTGCCGATCTCCTCGAGGTCGGACACCTTCTCGCCGCCGGCGAAGGCCATGTTGTATTCCCTGCCGCCACGCCGCACCCAGACCTCGAGGTGCTTCGAGAGGGCATTGACCACCGAGACGCCGACGCCGTGCAGCCCCCCCGAGAACCGGTAGTTCTTGGCTGAAAACTTGCCACCGGCATGCAGCCGCGACAGGATGACCTCGACGCCGGGCACGCCCTCCTCCGGATGCACATCCACCGGCATACCCCGGCCATTGTCCCGCACCTCCAGCGAGCCATCCTTGTAGACGACGACCTCCAGGCGTGATGCATGACCGGCAATCGCCTCGTCCACCCCGTTGTCGATGACTTCCTGTGCCAGGTGGTTGGGGCGGGTGGTATCGGTGTACATGCCCGGACGCTTGCGTACCGGGTCCAGGCCGCTGAGCACCTCGATCGCGGCAGCATCGTAGACAGTGCTCATTCCGGGTTTCCCGGCGACCGCGACATGCAGATATTACTCAAGCAACCCCCTCGAGGGCGAACGGATGTTTCTGAGTATCTGTTCAGCATCGGTAATTAGCTCAGACGGGTTACACATGAAGTAGTCATAGAAGATTTTGCGATAGCGGTTGATGCCGAGCCCGATAATCGGCTTCCAGGCGGTATCCCCCGCATCCCGCCATTCACCATCAAAACCATAGGCATAGCGCCGAAAGCTGCGCTCGCCGCAACGCAGGCCCTCATAGGAAACATTCCATACATCCGCCGTAGAAATCAGCACGACGGTATAGCGCACCACGCCGTCTTCATCCTTCGACAGGGAGGCCGGATCGATATAGATCGTGTAAGGCTGCCCGCCGGTGTTGATATTGACAACCAGCAAATCAGCGCGTTGCGGATAGGCCGGCAGTTCGATCACGCCCTCCTTCCAGGGCTCCGGCGCCACGTAGTGTCCGAAGACCTGTCCGGCATCCTCATCCTCGAATGCGGGTGTCACGGCTGGAACGGTTGCCAGCAGGCAGGCTGATGTCAACAGGCCAGCAATCCGCCGGAAAAATGAACTTCGCTTCATGGGAAGCGCAGTTTAAAGAAAATCGGGATCGGAGCCAATCGGCGTCTGGCTATGACGGGCACCGGTAAATCCCTACCCGGCTTCGGGGCGATCACGTCAGATCGGCGGTCAGGGCATCCCGAATGGCGGTGGTTACCGGCGCCACCTGGTGGCAGTAGTTTGCATGATCGATGCCGACACCCAGCGATGTGCCCGCCTTGAGATCGGCCGCCATTGCACCCGTCAGCTCAAAGCGCAGGAAATGCACGGATGAGGTCTTTTCTTCCGTATCCCGCTCCATGTCTTCGTCCGCAATGGCGAAAACCCGGTCATGTCCGTCCACGCGCACCCACACCCGGTCCTCGATCCCGATCAGTTCGGCCAGCAGCCGGCGGCGCTTTTCGACCTCCGGCTCCTCGATCATGAAGGTGGCCTTCCAGTTGCTGCCATCGGGAATCAGTGGATTGTAGGCGGCGAGTTCCTCCCCGATGCCGTCCGCCTCGAAAATTCGCTCCACCCGCAGCATCTCCTGGATCTGGTACTGTATGGTCAACCGGTCCTCGAAATACACCGTGGCCACAGGTCCGATGTGGACCTTGCGGTCCTTTTTATGCGCCAGCACCTTCTCCCGGAACGCCGCCCGGTGTTCGGCATACTGCTCGAGACTGTAGAGATCGTCGCGCGTGAGCTTGTCCATAATTGTTCAGAGATAACGGAATTACCGCTTCAGGTTATCCCGCAGGAGCAGATTGACCCGCGGTCTTCGCACCTGCAAGGCGCGTCCCTGCAGGGATCAAGATCACACCCCATACGCCTTGCGCAACAGCGTCAACGGGTGTACCGGTGCCACGTCTTTCTCCAGGCCGTTTTCAATCTGATGGCCCGCCATGGGACAGTCGCTGCTGTACCAGTCCGCCTCCGCGCGCACCACGCGATTGACAACCGGACGGCATATTTTCATGGCGGTCTCGTGGAATTCCGATTTCACCGCGTAGGTCCCGTCATGGCCGGAGCAGCGTTCGATGGGCTCGATCTCTGTATCGGGAACGAGTTGCAGCAGGTCGCGCGTCTTCATGCCGATATTCTGTACCCGCAGGTGGCAGGCGACATGATAGGCGATCTTGCCCAGTGGCTGCCTGAAGTCTGTTTTGAGTTTGCCGTGCCTGTGGCGCAGCATCAGGTATTCAAACGGGTCATAGATGGCATCCCGCACCCGGGCGACATCGGCATCACCCGGAAACATCAGGGGTAGCTCCTGCTTGAACATCAGCACGCAGGAAGGCACCGGCGCCACAATGTCCCAGCCGGCCTCAACGTGCCTGAGCAACTCGGGAATATTCGTCTCGCGCGCCTTCCGGACGGCTTCAAGATCGCCGAGTTCCAGCTTTGGCATGCCGCAGCACTGTTCCCTGGCAGCCAGCCTCACGGGGATGTCATTGTGCGCAAAAACCGCCGCCAGGTCTTCACCGATCAGCGGCTCGTTATAGTTACAGTAACAGGTGGTGAACAGGACAACCCTGCCCCTGGTCGGACCGGCCGGCACGGCTGGGCCGTCGTCACTTGCCTTCCCGATGCGCTTGCGCAGTGTGCGCGAATGGTAGGCCGGCAGGATGGCATCCGGGTGCACTCCCAGTAACCTTTCGAGCAACTTTCTGCCGCTCCCGGATCGATTCGTTGCATTGACGGCCTGTGCCACCACCGGGATCCCGGCCAGCCTGCCGATCGTATCGGTCGACGTCAGCAGGCGGTCACGGGGACGCGTCTTCCCCTGTTTGAAGCGAACGGCCTTGGCTCGCAGCATGAGGTGCGGAAAATCCACATTCCATTCATGCGGGGGCACATACGGACACTTGGTCATGTAACACATGTCACACAGATAACAGTGGTCGACCACATCCCAGTAAACCTCGCGCGCCACACCGTCCAGCTCCATGCTGTCGGATTCGTCAATCGCGTCAAACAGGGTGGGAAAGGCATGGCACAGGCTGAAACAGCGGCGACAGCCGTGACAGATATCAAAGACCCGCTCGAGTTCCCTGAACAGGTTTTCCTCGTCGTAGAACGCCTCGCTGGTCCAGTCCAGCGGGTGCCGGGTCGGTGCTTCCAGACTGCCTTCCCGGGCACTGCCCGAAGTCGATTCCATCACCATTGTTTCCTGTCATGCAGACCATACGGGGCCGATCAACCGGCCCCGTGCCGTCAGTACATGTCTTCCGGCTCAGTCTTCCAGGGAGTCCAGCGCCTTCTGAAAGCGATTGGCATGTGAACGCTCGGCCTTTGCCAGGGTTTCAAACCAGTCGGCGATTTCGTCAAAGCCTTCGTCGCGGGCGGACCTCGCCATACCCGGGTACATATCGGTGTATTCGTGGGTTTCGCCGGCAATCGCCGCCTTCAGATTGCTGGATGTATTGCCGATCGGCAGTCCGGTTGCCGGATCACCGACCTGCTCCAGGTATTCGAGGTGGCCATGGGCATGGCCGGTCTCACCCTCGGCCGTGGAACGGAATACGGCGGAGATATCATTGTAACCTTCGACGTCGGCCTTGGCGGCGAAATACAGGTAGCGACGATTGGCCTGCGACTCGCCGGAGAAGGCATCCTTCAAATTCTGTTCGGTACTACTGCCTTTTAAATCCATGATCTTTCCTCTTCATGCTTGGTTGAGTATACGGGTAACAACACCCGCACAACGACTTAGACTAATTCTAATACAGCTTGTTGCACACTGCAACCGGTTTCCTGGAAACACAGGGAACCACCCTGGCAACCACGGGTTCCATTGACCCTTGTTGGCGCGGTGGAGTAACGTAGAATGATTCATACAAAGATTCAAGTCATGGTCAAAAAAACCGCAAAAACCCCTGATTTCGAACAGTCACTGAAAGAGCTGGAAAAGCTGGTCGAAACCATGGAGCAGGGCGAGCTGAGTCTGGAGGAATCCCTCCGGCAGTTTGAACGCGGCGTGCAACTGTCACGCGTCTGCCAGCAGGCACTGAAAGCCGCCGAGCAGAAAGTGGAAATGCTGATGCAGAAAGACGGCCAGGAACTCATCGCCCCGTTCGACAGTGAAGATGCCTGATTCACCGCTCGCTTCCTTGCTGGCGGAATACCGGGGGCGTATCGAGAATAACCTCTCCCGCTGGCTGCCACCGGCCACAACACTCCCCACAGCGCTGCATGAAGCCATGCACTACGCAACCTTGAGCGGCGGCAAGCGAATACGGCCGATCCTCGTCTATGCCGGTGGCCTTGCCGTCGGTGCCGACCGGGAGGCGCTGGACGTGCCGGCCTGCGCGGTTGAATTCATCCACGCTTATTCCCTGATCCACGACGACCTGCCCGCCATGGACAATGATGATCTGCGCCGGGGCAAACCCAGCTGCCACCGCGCATTCGATGAGGCCACGGCCATCCTGGCCGGTGATGCCCTGCAGTCACTCGCATTCCAGTTGCTGGCAACAAATGCCAACGCCGCCATCAGTGATACGACCCGACTGCGCATGATCGACATGCTTGCCCTGGCCGCCGGATCGCGTGGCATGGTCGGGGGACAGGCCATCGACCTCGCAGCCACGGGTCGGGAACTGAATATTGCCGAACTCGAGGATATGCATATCCACAAGACCGGGGCCTTGATCCGGGCCAGCGTCGTCCTGGGCGCACTCTGCGGTATCGCAGCGGAGGATGCCCGGCAGCAGCAGCTCGACCATTACGCCAAGTGCATCGGACTGGCTTTCCAGATCCGTGATGACATCCTTGATGTGGAGGGGGAAGCCGACACAATCGGCAAAAATCCGGGCATGGACCAGCAGCTGGAAAAACCGACCTACCCGGCACTGATCGGCATGGCAGGCGCTCGCCTGCGGGCAAAGGAGTTGCATGCCGAGGCCATGGACAGCCTGGCGGATCTCGATGAAAGGGCCGACCCGCTACGCTGGATTTCTGCATATATCATTGAAAGAGAAAGGTAAATACCGGGAATTGCCGGAATCCCTGATTGCGCTGCTGATGACAGTCAGGTAATATCCTGACTATCCTGCTCAGGAATTCAATGATCAGGGATTCAATGAGTTTGCAGGCCCGTCGCCATACCCCTTGCGACGGTTTTCACCCACACCACCGGCAGGCAGACTCTACTACCCATAAAAACAGACAAGCCAGGCGGAATCGGGACAGCAGAGATGAAATCCACTGACATGGCGCGAAGGCGCCAGGACGTCATTGCCGACGTCCAGAACACGGCCGACAGCCGGCAAATCCCGATCGACAAGGTGGGGATCAAGAATATTCGCCACCCGGTGCGGGTGAAAGACCGCACGGGCGGTGAACAGCACACCATCGCCACCTTCAACATGTATGTGAACCTGCCCCATAATTTCAAGGGCACGCACATGTCCCGCTTCGTGGAAATCCTGAATCTGCACGAGCGTGAAATCACGGTCGAATCGTTCAAGGAAATGATGAGCGAAATGACGCAGCGCCTGGAAGCCGATTCCGGCCACATCGAGATGAATTTCCACTATTTCATCAACAAGGCCGCTCCGGTTTCCGGTGTCGAGAGTCTGATGGATTATGACGTCAGCCTGATCGGCGAAGTCATCGACGGCAAAATCAGGATGAACGTCAAGGTCGTCGTTCCGGTCACCAGCCTGTGCCCCTGCTCCAAGAAGATTTCCGACTACGGCGCGCACAACCAGCGCTCGCATGTCACCGTCAATGCCGAAACCCAGGGCTTTGTCTGGATCGAGGACCTGATCGACCTGGTCGAGAACGAGGCCTCCTGTGAGCTCTATGGCCTGCTGAAACGCCCGGATGAAAAATATGTCACGGAAAAGGCCTACAACAACCCCAAGTTTGTCGAAGACATGGTCAGGGACATCGCGACCCGGCTGAACAGGGACGAGCGGATCAAATCCTACGTGGTGGAATCCGAGAATTTCGAATCCATCCACAACCACTCGGCCTATGCCCTGATCGAGCACGTCAAGTACAGCGCCTGAATCGGGTCATCCGTTATACCGGATTGTCTCCCGATAAATCCATCACACTCCCTTGTTCACCGCAAAGACGCGAAGAAAGCAAAGGTTCCCCTGGAAAACATCCTTTGGTTTCCTGGCGTCCTTTGCGACTTTGCGGTGAATAGTCATTAAGCAGGAAACCAGGCTAGTACTTCTGGCGCAGGGTCATCAGCTGCCCGTCGTTGGTAATCTCCAGACGACCCAGGAACGACATCCCCAGCAGGGTTTCCACCGGCTGCGAACCCTCGATCACAACCCCACTCACATTGCGCAGCGTCAGCTCACCGACCTTGACGGTGTCCAGCATGACCAGCCAGGCGCGCTCCTGTCCGGAAGCCGTGGTCACCGCCGCGGGATCGCCGATGACCCTGTAATCGATTCCCAGGCGCCGGGCCTGCGCCGAATTCATGGCAATCTGGGTCGCACCGGTATCCACCAGGAATGACACCGGCAGGCCGTTGATGCTGCCGACGGTCGAATACATTCCCATAGAGTTGCGCCTGATCCGGACTACCCGGCTTGTCGTGCTGCGCTTGCGCGCACTCACCCTGCCGTCCAGCACCGCAGTGAACCGCCGCCCGTCAGCCTCCAGCACGGCACTGTCACTGCTGGCGGAAACCAGTGTTACCCCTTCCGGGCTCGCCTCACCGGGACTCAACAGGTACTGTTTGCCATCCACCAGCACCACGGCGCGGTCATTGAACAGGCCGACGACGCGGACATCCGCGGCAGACCCCGGAACACTCGCCAGGATTGCCAGCACGAGAACTGGGAGAAGATGCAGAAATCTGGATAATGACATGACGCTGAAGTTAACGGCCAATTCCGTCCCATTATGAAACCACTTTACATATTTCGCCACATTGCCTGCGAGGGCCCCGGCTACCTTGCCGAGGTGCTGGGCGGGCATGCAATTCCTGCCCGGCTCATCGCCATTGACCAGGATGAAGCGGTACCGGAAGACATCGATGGCTGTTCCGGCCTGGTATTCATGGGAGGCTCCATGAGCGTGAATGACCCCCTGCCGTGGATTGAACGGGAACTGGCGCTGATCCGGATGGCACACGACCGGGGCATGCCGGTGCTGGGACATTGTCTCGGCGGGCAGCTCATCTGCAAGGCGCTGGGCGGCCGCGTGACGGCCAGCCCGCAAAGGGAAATCGGCTGGCATGTCGTGCGCAAGGCGGCAACTCCGGCGGTTGCGGACTGGCTGGCCGGCTGGCCGGAGGAAACCACCGTGTTTCACTGGCACGGCGAAACCTTCTCCCTGCCGGCGGGTACCGAACTGCTGCTCGGTAACGAGCACTGCCCTCATCAGGCCTTTGCCGGCGGCAATACCCTCGCCCTGCAATGTCATGTGGAAATGACCGCACCCATGGTGCGTGAATGGGCGCAGCTGTATCAGGACGAACTGGCGGATACATCACCGGCAGTACAGTCCGTCGAACAGCTGACGGCCGATCTGGAGCAGCGGGTGGCCGGCGCGCAGCAGGCCGCGGATATCCTGTACCGGCGCTGGCTGGCGCCCTTGCTGCAGTGAGCCAAACTCCGGAATCAGCAGGGTGCAATAACGCAGTGTATTACACCGAACGATCGCCAATGAGGCGCAATTCATTGCGCCGTACAATGCTGCTTCTCACCGCAAAGACGCCAAGGACGCAAAGAAATGCCAGGTATTCTAAAAGGAAAATCCTTGGCGCTCTTTGCGCCTTTGCGGTAAACCATAGGCTTAGCAGGGTGCAATAGCGCAGCGTATTGCGCCGGGGAGCCTGTCAGGACGGCGCAATCCATGACATTCATTGCGCCCTGCGAAAACTGCTTCTCACCGCAAAGACGCCAGGGACGCAAAGAAATACCAAGAATTTTAGAATGAAAATCCTTAGCGCTCTTTGCGCCTTTGCGGTAAGTCATCAGCTTGGCAGGGTGCAATAGCGCAGCGTATTGCACCGGGGGTGCGGCGCAATGCATTCCATTCATTGCGCCCTACGAGAACGGAAAATACAGGGCGAGCAGATGTAAAATCAGCGCCGTGAACGCACCCGCCAGCAGGTCGTCCAACATGATCCCCAGCCCGCCACTGACCTTCCGGTCGCACCACCTGATCGGCCAGGGCTTCAGGACATCGAAAAACCGGAACAGGACGAATCCGGCAACCGGCCACTGCCAGCCGGTCGGCGCCAGGGACATGGCGACGAGGTAGCCCACGACCTCATCCCAGACAATGGCCGGATGGTCGTGCGTGCCCAGGCGCCGGGCAGCGTGCCCGCAGATCGGTATTCCCGAAAGAAACAGCATCGCGGTGAGCGCGAGATAGACAACCGGAGGCAGTGACTGCAGCAGCAGATAGACGGGTACCGCGGCCAGCGTGCCGGCGGTACCGGGCGCCACGGGGACCAGCCCGCTGCCAAAACCCAGTGCCAGAAAATCCACGGGGTGGCGCAACAGCCTTGGCGTTGGCGCTTCTGGCATCGCCGGACGATTATCTGAAATGTTGATAGCCGCTGACAGCGGTGTGGTATGTGCTGCCGTCCTGGCGGTGGCAGCGGATCCCGGCCGCAGCCTCGATGACACCGATCCGGGTGCAGCCACAAGCCACGCCCGCTAACGCCGCCTCCATGGCGGCGCAGCGCGCGCCGGGCACGGTAAAACACAGTTCGTAGTCGTCACCCGCACCCAGCGGCAGGTCATAGAACAGGGGATTGCGGTCCGTTAGCGACGCCCGGAACGCCGCCGACCGCGGCAGACGGTCGACCTCCAGGTTCGCACCCAGGGCGTCTGCCTCCAGCAGATGTCCCAGGTCGGCCAGCAGGCCATCGGAAACATCGATGGCGGCACTGGCATGGTCGCGCAACACCAGCCCGGCCCGGATGCGCGGTTGCGGGAAATCGAGCCGTTGCCGCACTGCTGCTGCGACGCCTTCCGGACGCTGCAAGGCGAGTCCGGCGTCACCCAGAGTGCCGGTCACATAGATGCGATCGCCGGGCCGTGCCCCCCGGCGCCGCGTGACCCGGCCGGCCGGCACGAAGCCGTGCGCCTGTACCGTCACCGCCAGCGGCCCGCGGGCAATATCCCCGCCGACCAGCTGCACCCGGTAGTCGTCGGCAAGCGAAAAAAAACCCTGCGCAAATCTTCCCAGCCAGTCGGGATCGTCCTCCGGCATGGTCAGTGACAGCGTTGCCCAGGCGGGCTCGGCACCCATTGCCGCCAGGTCGCTCAGATTGACGGCAAGTGCCTTGTGACCGATGGCGGCCGCTGAGGTCGCTGCGGAGAAATGCACGCCGGCAACCAGGGTGTCCATGCACACAACGAGCTCCCTGCCGGCAGGTACCTGCAGAATCGCGGCATCGTCCCCGATGCCGGCGATCACATCCCGGCGTGCCGGCACCTCCCGTACAAAGTAACGGCGGATGATCTCGAACTCCGTTTCGGACATACCCGGTTCACCGGCCGGCGGCCCGTTCACCGGCGCGCTGGCACTCGGCGGGCCGGAGCTTGTGCGCCGCCTTGTCCAGCACGGCGTTGACAAAGCTGTGACCCTGATCGGCACCGAATTTTTTTGCCAGTTGGACGGCCTCGTTGATCGTGACACGGAACGGGATATCGGGATGGAACAGCAGTTCACAGATAGCTATCCGCAGGATGGCATGCTCGACCGGATTCAATTGTTTGAGCGGCCGCTCGATATATTCTGTAATATTTTCTTCTATAATTTCATTAGCTTCAGATATTTTATTCAATAATTCCATGAAATAGGACCGGTCCGCCCTGGCAAAATCCTCCCCTTCCAGAAACTGCTCCCGGATCTCGGCCAGCGGTACCCCGGACAGGTCCCACTGATACAGGGCCTGCATGGCAAAACGGCGTGCGCGGCTGCGCGCGGGTGCGGAGAATTTCATGCATCAGTCCTAGCTTTCCAGGCCACGCAGCAGATTGATCATTTCAATGGCCGACATGGCCGCCTCGGCGCCCTTGTTGCCGGCCTTGGTGCCGGCACGTTCAATGGCCTGTTCAATCGTATCCACCGTGAGCACCCCGAAGGCGATGGGTATATCGAATTTCAGTGAAACCGCTGACAACCCCCTGGTGCATTCGCCCGCCACATATTCAAAATGCGGCGTACCACCCCGGATGACCGCCCCGAGCGCGATAATGGCATCAAAGCGCTTGCCTGCCGCCAGCCGCTGTGCGGCGATCGGCATCTCGTAGGCCCCCGGTACCCGGACGATTTGCAGGTCGCGTTCATCCGCCCCGTGGCGCTTCAGTGTATCCAGCGCACCCTGCAACAGGCTTTCCACCACGAAGCCGTTGAAGCGCGAAACCAGTAAGGCAATCCGGGCATCACGCACCACCAGCTCGCCTTCCCTTTCCGTTACGTCATTCATCATCCCGCCCCTTGCACTCAATCAGTGTGTACGAACCTGCAGGCATCACGAGACATACTCCACGACCTCCAGGCCAAATCCGGCAATACCATGCACAATCTTCGGTGCACTCAGGACGCGCATCCTCTGCACACCCAGGTCCGCGATTATCTGGGCGCCCACACCGTAGGTACGCAGCTCATCCGGCTCTTTCCCGACGATCTCATGCGGTCGTTCTCCGGGCATATGATACTCCCTGACCTGCCGTGCCAGCTCACCGGGTTGAACATTGTGACGCAGAATCACCACCACGCCACGGCCCTCCACCTTGATCCGCTGCAACGCCTGGCGCAGCGAAAGATGCGGTGCCTCGGTCGTGGCATCCACCGGATCATGCAGTGTATCCTGCATGTGGACACGCACCAGTACCGGCTCCTGTGTGTCGATGTCGCCCATGACCAGCGCCAGGTGCTCGGTGCCATCGATGGAATCGTGGTAGACGGACACCCGGAACAGACCATATCCCGTCGCCATATCCGCTTCGGCTACCCGTTCCACGGTCTTTTCATTCTCTATCCGGTAGCGGATCAGGTCCTCGATGGTGCCCATTTTCAACCCGTGTTCCCTGGCATAGATCTCCAGGTCCGGCCGCCGTGCCATGCTGCCGTCCTCCCTGAGGATCTCGACAATCACGGCGGCGGGTTCCAGCCCGGCAAGCCGCGCGAGGTCACAACCGGCCTCGGTATGCCCGGCACGGGTCAGTACGCCGCCGGGTCGTGCCATCAACGGAAATATGTGACCCGGTTGCACGATATCCCGGGGACCGGCATCAGGCGCCACCGCCGCCTGGATGGTACGCGCCCGGTCCTGGGCGGAGATACCCGTGGTAACACCCTGCGCCGCTTCGATCGATAAAGTGAAGTTGGTGGAATGCAGGGATCGGTTCCCCTGGACCATCAGGGACAGATCGAGCAGCTCACAGCGTTCCCTGGTCAGGGTGAGGCAGATCAGGCCGCGGCCGTGGCTGGCCATGAAATTGATGTCCTGGGGGCGCACGTGGCTTGCCGCCATGACCAGATCGCCCTCGTTTTCGCGGTCTTCGTCGTCGACGAGAATCACCATGCGCCCTTTACGGATATCCTCGATGATCTCTTCAGTACTGTTCAACGGCATGATCGGCTGCTGCCCCCGCAGGTGCCTCTATTATCCATGAATGCCCTGCCGGCGGAATGAAATACCCGGCTATTCATCGGTGCCAAAGCCGTAGCGTTCCAGGAACTCGCGGGTCATCACCCGGCTGCTGCCGGGTCGTGCCGCGGCATCGCCCTGCAGCAGTCGTTCCAGGTAGCGCGCTATCAGGTCCACTTCCAGGTTCACATAGCGGCCCGTGCGGTAATCCCTCATGGTGGTCTCCTGCAGCGTGTGCGGCACGATATTCAGCTCGAAGTCCGCCCCCGAGACACCGTTTACCGTCAGGCTGATACCGTCCACACAGATGGAACCCTTGACGGCGATGTAATGTGCCAGCTCATTCGGGGCGCGCAGTGTGATGCAGATGGAACGGTGGTCCTCGCGTACAGCCAGCACGCGGCCGATGCCATCCACATGGCCGCTGACCAGATGCCCGCCCAGCCTCGTTGCCAGCGTCAATGCCTTTTCCAGGTTGACGGAATCCCTCACGGCCAGGCTGCCGATAATGGTCCGGGCCAGTGTCTCGCCGGACACGTCGGCCTGAAAACCGCTGCCGGTCAATTCGACGACTGTCAGGCAAACGCCGCTCACGGCGATGCTGTCACCCGGGCCGACATCGGCCAGCGACAGTTTGCCGGTATCGATGGCAATACGCAGGTCACCACCACGGCTTTGCAGTGCGGCGACGGTACCAACAGCCTGTATAATACCGGTAAACATATAGTTACATAAACAACATAAAGTAAATTATTGATAAATTCTATTTACCGCAAAGACGCAAAGGACGCAAAGAATTTTTCTGGAAAAAGAAATGTTTGTCTTTGCGCCCTTTGCGTCTTTGCGGTGAAAAACAACATTCAGGAACAACTCCAAAAGCAAACAATCATGCCGGGATACCCATCAAACAGGGTTGGCAATGCAAAATCCCACCTACATCCCGTCTTGCTTAACCGTTGCCGTGATCCGCCAGTCCCGACCGACGGCGCGAATATCGCTGATGGCCAGTTCAACCCGCTGTTCCATGCGTTCAAGCTCAGGCAGCGTAAACAGACCGCGCGCCGCATCACCCATCAGGTGCGGCGCCATGTAGATGACCAGCTCATCGATCAGCCCCGCCTGCAGCAGGGCGCCGGAGAGATCCGCACCGGCTTCCACATGCACTTCGTTGATCTCGATACTTCCCAGGTGTTTCAGGACCGCTTCAAGATCCAGCCGTCCCGTCGTCAGCGGCAGCGTTGCCACGGAAACACCGGCCAGTGCCAGCTGGTCCTCCTTTTCCAGGTCCTTCACACCGCTGATGATGAGCGTCTCGCCCGGCAAATCCAGCAGCCGCGCATCCGGCCGGATGCGCAGCCGGGTATCCAGTATAACGCGCAGGGGCTGCCTGAACCCGGCGCTATCCTCCGCATCCAGGCGCACCGTCAGCATGGGGTCATCCGCCAGCACGGTTCCGATCCCTGTCAAAATGGCGGAGCTGCGTGCCCGCAGGCGGTGGACATCGCGGCGCGCCGCCTCCCCGGTAACCCAACGACTCTCGCCGTTCGCCATGGCCGTACGCCCGTCCAGACTCATGGCCAGCTTGCAGCGCACCCAGGGGCGGGCATGACGCATGCGCATGACAAAGCCGGGGTTGAGCCGCTCGGCCTCGGCGCCGAGCAAGCCCGCCGTCGCCTCGATCCCGGCCTCGCGCAAACGCTGCAGGCCCTGCCCCGCCACCCGCGGATTCGGGTCTTCCATGGCGGCCACCACCCGGCCTACCCCGGCCTGGACAAGCGCCTGCGTACAGGGAGGCGTGCGCCCCTGGTGACAGCAGGGCTCCAGCGTCACATAAGCCGTCGCACCGGCAGCAAGTGCACCGGCCTGATTCAGGGCATTGATTTCCGCATGCGCCTCTCCGGCACGGACATGCCAGCCGGTGCCGACAACCTTGCCTTTCCTGGCCAACACACAGCCCACACGCGGATTGGGATCGGTGGTGTACAGACCATGCTCCGCCAGGCGCAATGCCTGCGCCATATACTGATAGTCATTTTCGGAGAACATTGGTTACCTGGATCTCGGGATGTGGATGGGCAGGTGCGCGCCCGGGGCTGCAGGCCGCGCCCGCAGGGCGTTCCTGCAAAAACCGGTCATGTCGAATGGTCAGTGACTCAATCTTCCGGCAGCAGGGAAATCTGGTCTTTCTTTTCCTCCGCGGTCGGCTCGTTTTCCAGCTTCTCGATCTCCTCGCGGAATGCCTGGACATCCTCGAAGCTGCGATAGACGGAGGCAAACCGCACATAGGCCACCTGGTCCAGGGCGCGCAATTCGTTCATCACCCATTCACCCACCAGGCGCGAGGGGATCTCGCGCTCGCCGCTGGCACGCAGGCGGTGCTGCAGCCGGCTTATTGCCGCATCCACCCGATCCGCCTCCACCGGGCGTTTCTCCAGCGCACGCAGGATACCGGCGGCAAGTTTGCTTTCGTTGAACGGTTCCCGGCCGCCATTGCTCTTGATAATCCGCGGCATCACCAGCTCCGCCGATTCAAAGGTCGTGAAACGCTCGCCACAATCGAGGCACTCGCGCCGGCGGCGTACCTGGGCGCCTTCACTGGCGAGCCGTGAATCGATAACCTTGGTTTCCTGCTTGCCGCAAAAGGGACAATACATGGTCAGCCTTCATATACCGGGAAGCGCCTGCAGATCGCCAGCACCTTCTGCCGCACCTGCTCGATTACGGCCTGGTCGTCGACCGCATCCAGGACATCGCACATCCAGCCCGCCAGTTCGCGCGCTTCAGGCTCGCCAAACCCGCGCGTGGTGATGGCGGGCGTGCCGACCCGGATGCCGCTGGTGACAAACGGCGACTGCGGATCATTGGGCACGGCGTTCTTGTTGACCGTGATATTGGCCGCGCCCAACGCGGCATCGGCCTGCTTGCCGGTCAGGCCCTTGTCGATCAGGTCGACCAGGAACAGGTGGTCATCGGTTCCACCTGAAACTACCTTGTAACCCCGCGCCATCATCACTTGCGCCATGGCGCGGGCATTCTGCAGTACCTGCTGCTGGTAGGTCCTGAAGGCCGGTTCCATGGCTTCCTTGAGCGCCACCGCCTTGGCAGCGATGACATGCATCAAGGGCCCGCCCTGGGTGCCGGGGAACACCATGGAATTCAGTTTCTTCTCAACGTCTGCATTGGCGCGCGCGAGAATCAGGCCGCCGCGCGGTCCACGCAGGGTTTTGTGCGTGGTGGTCGTGGTCACGTCGGCGACATTGACCGGACTGGGGTAAATGCCGGCCGCGATCAGCCCCGCGACGTGCGCCATGTCCACGAACAACCAGGCCCCCACACTGTCGGCGATGTCACGAAACCGCTGCCAGTCGGCCTGTAACGAGTAGGCGGAAAATCCTGCAACCACCATTTTCGGTCGATGTGCATGCGCCAGCGCCTCCACTCGCTCATAATCAATGGCCCCCGTTTCCGGGTCGAGACCGTACTGCACGGCATTGAACAACTTGCCGGAAAAATTGACCTTTGACCCGTGCGTCAGGTGTCCGCCATCGGCCAGACTCATGCCGAGTATGGTATCCCCCGGCTGCAGCAGGGCGAGGTACACCGCCGCATTGGCCTGGGACCCCGAGTGCGGCTGCACGTTGGCATAATCGGCATCGAACAAGGCCTTCGCGCGGTCAATCGCGAGCTGTTCGGCGATATCAACGAATTCGCAGCCGCCATAGTAGCGTTTGCCCGGATAGCCCTCGGCGTACTTGTTGGTCAGGACCGAGCCCTGTGCCTCCAGAACCCGCGGGCTGGCGTAATTCTCGGAGGCGATCAGTTCAATGTGTTCCTCCTGGCGCCGCCGCTCACCGTCAAGCGCCGCCTGGAGCTCATCGTCATAGCCGGCGATGCGCATACCCTTGTCAAACATGGCTTATAACCCAATGAAACGGGGGACAATCCGTATCCCGGAAAAGCGCAAGATAATAGCCTATCTGGCAGGGAGGTGCGACCTGCCGCCTGAGAATAACGCCTGCGTGGACAGAACGGATCCGGCGACCGCCGCCATCCGCCGCTTGCCCTGTAAAAAAGGTTTATGACTTGACCCCGCCCTGCCCCGCGACCCTGCAAAGGATGCGGGAACGGCCCCCTGAGTGCCTGCCTGGTGACATAAGCCCTGGTTAATCCGCCGAACCACGCCATCAGGCATCGATCAGAGCGGTCAGCACCGCCGTCCACGCCTGTGCCAGGTTTTGCCGGTTGTAGCCCCCGCCCCCCAGGGCGAGCAGCCGGCCACGGGCATGCCTGTCGGCCAGCCGGCACAAGCGCTGCGCCGCATGCCGGTGCGCGGCCGGCGAATAGCGCAAATGGGTGATGGGATCACCGGCGATGCTGTCCGCCCCGCATTGCAGCAGGAAAAACTCCGGATGGTGCGCATCCACGAAGGCCTCCACTTTTTCCCATTCCCGAAAAAACAGTTCGTCGTCCGCCTCCGGCGGCATGGGAATATTGAGTTTTGTTCCGGCCGCCGTTCCGGTACCGGTTTCCTGCGCCGAACCGGTGCCGGGATACAGATAGCGTCCGTCCTCGTGCATGTCCGCGAACACCAGCCGCGGGTCATCGACGAAGCCGTAGTACACACCGTCGCCGTGATGGGCATCGATATCAACGTAGGCCACCCGCTGCAAGTCGTAACGCTCGTATAATGTTTCTATGGCAATGCCGCAGTCGTTGAACACACAGAATCCTGCGGCGCTGTCGCGCCGTGCGTGATGCAGGCCCGCAATCGGTACGAAGGCATGCCGGCAGGTGCCGCTGACCAGGCGTTCAACGGCGTCAAGGACACTGCCTGCCACGAATGCGGCGGCCTCGTACACACCCGCAAAGGCCGGGGTATCGCCCATGTCGAGATAACCCGACCCGGTGAGCGATTGCGCCTGCACCCGATCGACGTACTCGCGGGTGTGAAACCGCTCGATACTTTCGCGTGCCGCCGCGACCGGTCGACAGACCTCGACCCGCCGCTCGAGACCGGCGGCCTGTGCCGCCTTCCAGAAAACATCCATGCGGTCCGGGCCGAAGGGGTGCCCCTGCCCGAACCCATAGCGGGCGAGGTCTTCGCCGACGTAGACACAGGTATTCATCGTCATCCGGCAAGTCTAGCGCAGGCAGTTGATGCAAGGCACGCCGGCTGCGCCCACAGATAATTCCGGCAGCCTCTGAAAATCCGCAAGACCCTGTTTTTCAGCACAAAGGCGCAATGGGCGCGAAGGGTATTCCCCATAGACCCCTTGTTCAGCCTTACGTCCTTCGCGTCCTTGCGGCAAATCATCATTAATCCAGGCATCTCTGCAAGACAGCCGCCGCACCCGCGGCACAGCCGGCAACGACAGCAGCCTTGCCCGCCAAGGGGATGCCTCTATAATGAGCCTCCTCACAACCACGGCCAGGGGATTTCCGAACGCAATGGCGCAGTACGTTTACACCATGAACAGGGTGGGCAAGGTCGTCCCGCCCAGGCGCAGGATCCTGGAAGACATCTCCCTGTCGTTTTTCCCGGGCGCCAAGATCGGGGTGCTGGGGCTCAACGGTTCCGGAAAGTCCAGCCTGCTGCGTATCATGGCCGGTATCGATACGGAATACGAGGGTGAGGCACGGCCCCAGCCCGGCATCCACGTGGGCTATCTGCCGCAGGAACCGGCACTCGACCCGGGAAAGAATGTACGCGGAAATGTCGAGGGGGGGCTGGGCGAGGTCAAGCAGCTGCTGGACCGATTCAACGATATCAGTCTGCAGTTCACCGAACCCATGAGCGATGAGACCATGACCGCGCTCCTGGAGGAACAGGGCAAGCTGCAGGATGCCATCGATTCGGCGGGCGGCTGGGAGATGGATCGCAAACTGGAAATCGCCGCCGACGCCCTGCGCCTGCCGCCCTGGGAAGCCGATGTCAGCACGCTCTCCGGCGGCGAACGCCGGCGCGTGGCACTGTGCAAACTGCTGCTGTCCACTCCGGACATGCTGCTGCTGGACGAGCCGACCAACCACCTGGATGCGGAGAGTGTTGCCTGGCTGGAGCGTTTCCTGGTCGAATTCCCGGGCACCGTGGTAGCCGTTACCCATGACCGCTATTTCCTGGACAATGCCGCCGGCTGGATCCTGGAGCTCGACCGCGGTCATGGCATCCCGTGGGAGGGCAACTACTCCTCCTGGCTGGAGCAAAAGGAGGCGCGGCTGGAGATCGAGGAAAAGCAGGAATCCGCCCGGCAAAAGGCGATGAAGGCTGAACTGGAATGGGTGCGCGCCGGTGCAAAGGGACGGCACGCCAAGAGCAAGGCACGACTGGCGCGATTCGAGGATCTGGCTTCGCAGGAGTCCCAGAAGCGCAACGAAACCAAGCAGCTGTTCATCCCGCCGGGGCCGCGCCTGGGCGACCTGGTGATCGAGGCCGGCAATCTCGGCAAGCGCTTTGGCGACACCCTTTTGTTTGAAGACCTCAGCTTCAACCTGCCGCGCGGTGGCATCGTCGGCGTCATCGGGCCCAACGGCGCCGGCAAGACCACCCTCTTCCGCATGCTGACCGGTACCGAGCAACCCGACTCGGGAGAACTGCGAATCGGCGAGACAGTGCAAATCGCCTGTGTCGACCAGAGCCGCGACAGTCTCGATGGCAGCAAGACCGTATGGGAGGAAATCTCCGACGGCCAGGACATCATCACCGTCGGCAGGACCGAGCTGAATTCACGCACCTATGTCTCGCGTTTCAATTTCACCGGCACCGATCAGCAAAAACACGTCGGCAGCCTCTCCGGTGGCGAGCGCAACCGGGTGCATCTCGCCAAGCTGCTGAAGAGCGGCGGCAACGTGCTGCTGCTGGACGAGCCGACCAATGATCTGGACGTGGAAACCCTGCGGGCGCTGGAAGAGGCCCTGCTGGACTTCCCCGGCTGCGCCGTGGTTATCTCTCATGATCGCTGGTTCCTGGACCGGATCGCGACCCATATACTGGCCTTCGAGGGCGACAGTCGGGTCATCTGGTTCGAGGGCAACCATGCGGATTACGAGGCCGACCGCAAGCGCCGTCTGGGTACCGATGCGGACCAGCCGCACCGCATCAAGTACAAACGACTGGAAAAGTGATGCCCACCGACAAGGGAACAAGGGAAGCCATCCGGGCCTTCGAGGAGAAGATGCGCATCGAAGGCGCTGACGGATTCGCCGCCGGACCGCACCCCTGGGAGGACTGGGACGTCTCCGGTAATACAGAAAGCAACGACCGGATCTGGGACAATTCGGCTCTGCATGAGGGAGGCAGGAAGCGCACCCGTTCCGGTCCCGGTGAGCGCCTGTTAAACGGATTGGCGATGCTGGCCCTGCTCGCCCTGCTGGTGGGTATTGGCGGCGTGTATTTCTCCGAAGAGCCGGAACTGACAATCGCACAGCAGGGTGTTCAGCCCCTGCCCATTATCCGCAACAAACCGCCCGCGGCAGCACCCGCCCCCATCCACCGGACACCGGTCCGGCCCATGCCGCTGGCTGAGGAGAATCAGGACGTATCCGCACCGCTCGCCGGGAGTGTCGCGGATACTGCCGGCATTTCCACCGAGCCGCCGGCGCCGGAGAACGCCCCGTCGACCGCCGTGGACATGGAGGCGCCCGCGGAAGCATCCGCGTCCGTCACACCGACGCTAGCGGTTCCTGCACCCGGTGCCAGCCCGGTGGCGCCGGTTCCTGCATCACCCCTCGGCGCACAAACCGATGCGAATATTGCCATGGGGAACGCCGGGGAACCCCCGGTGATCGGTGCGCCTTCAAGCGCAGTGACCGACGTTCCGGCCGAAGACGCCTCCGATATTGCGGAACCGGAAACACCACAGGCCGCGGAAGCGATACCCGTGCCGCTGACTGCCGATGGCATGCCGCTGAGTGCGGCGTCCAGTATTCTGGATGAAGCCCCTGACACCGCGGAACCGGAAGCGCAACAGGTCCCGGAAGCGATACCCGTGGCACCGACTGCCGATGGCATGCCGCTGAGCGCGGCGTCCAGTGTTCCGGACGAAGCCCCGGGTACCGCAGAACCGGAAGCAACACGAGCACCGGCAGCGACACCCGCACCGGCGAGCACCCGCCCGCCGGAACCGGAACCGGAAACCGCGACAGCACCCGCCACCGAACAAGTAATCACTGCAGTGACGGAGACGACGTTACCTGCGGCGGCGACAGCATCGCCGCCGGTCGAAGCCGCGACACAACCACCAACACCGCCCTCCGCCACGCCTGCGCCTGATGAGACCGTCTCTGTCTTGCCATCCGACGACGCAACAGCCGCCGCCGATCATGCCGCGACCCGGGAACCCGCACCAGTGGCGCCGGAGCCTGACGCGCCGGCACGGCAGCCGGCTGTTGCGCGGAACCCGAATGCCGCCGCCCTGATGCCCGACGACGTATCGGGCGGCTGGGCTGTCAACCTGGTCTCCTATACCCACGAAACCGCTGCCAGGCGAATACTGAAAGAGTACCGCGATGAAGGTATCGTTGCCGAAATCCAGATGGTCATCCTGAATGACAAGCCCATGTACCGTGTACGGATCGTCGGTTACGAAAGCCGCCCTGCGGCCCAGGCGCAGATCGAACCGCTGCAGAAACTGCTGGACCTGGACAGCGTCTGGGTGTCGAGGAAATAGCCGGCGGCTCGCGGCATCGGGCAAACGCCGTCACGGACCGGCGAGGCTTCCGCTTCCTGCTCCTTGCGGCTGCATGCTGCGCAGCCAGCCCGCGGTTACGTTGTTATCAAGAACACTATCCCACCCATACCCGGGCATTGCGGAACATGCGCATCCAGGGTGCGTCTTCACCCCAGTCATCCGGGTACCAGGAATGTTGCAGCGTGCGGAACACGCGCTCCGGGTGCGGCATCATGATGGTGACGCGGCCATCGGTTGTGGTCAGGCCGGTGATGCCCAGCGGAGTGCCACTGGGATTGGCCGGGTAGGCGACGGCCGCCCGGGCGTGGCCATTCACGTAGCGCGCCGCCACCACCCCGCTATCCATTACCGAACCGGCCGCGGCGGCTGAACCGAACTCCGCCCGTCCCTCGCCGTGCGCCACGGCGATCGGCAGCACAGAACCGCTCATGCCGGTGAAGAACAGCGAGGGCGATTCGAGTATCTCGAGCTGCGCCACCCGCGCCTCGAACTGTTCCGAGCGGTTGCGCACGAAACGCGGCCAGGCATCCGCTCCCGGGATCAATTCCTTCAGGCTGGAGAGCATCTGGCAGCCGTTGCATACCCCCAGGGCAAAACTGTCGGGGCGCGCAAAAAAGGCCGTGAACATATCGCGCAGCGCGGAATGGAACAGCACGGATTTGGCCCAGCCCTGGCCGGCGCCCAGCACATCACCGTAGGAAAACCCGCCGCACGCGGCCAGGCCCAGGAAGTCTGCCAGCGTGGCGCGCCCCGCGAGCAGATCGCTCATGTGCACATCCACTGCCTCGAAACCGGCGCGGTAAAAGGCCGCCGCCATCTCGACCTGACCGTTGACGCCCTGCTCCCTCAGGATGGCGATGCGCGGACGTACGCCGGTGGCAATACAGGGTGCGGCCACATCCTCACCCGCATCGAAACCGACCACGGGATGGATGCCCGGGTCCGTGGTATCCAGCAGGGCGTCGAATTCCTCGCGGGCACACTCGGGGTTATCGCGCAGTGACTGCAGCCGGAATGTCGTTTCGGCCCAGGCACGCTGCAGTTCCACGCGTGTCTGCGACAGCAGCGGCTTGCCGTCGCTGCGGATCTCGATCCGGTCTTCCGCCTGCGGGGTGCCGATGACATGGCTGCACTGCCCCAGCCCGTGTTCAGCCAGCGTTTCCAGCACAGCGGCAGTATCCGCCCGTCGAACCTGGAGCACCGCTCCCAGTTCCTCGGCAAACAGCGCGGCCAGCGGATCGGCGCCTGGCGCCACCAGGCTGACCGTCACACCGGTGTGTCCGGCAAAGGCCATTTCACACAGTGTGACGAACAGGCCGCCATCCGAACGGTCATGATAGGCCAGCAGGCAGTCGCTGTTGCCGAGCGCCTGAATCGCGGCAAAGAAACCCCTTAATAACGCTGGTTCATCGAGGTCCGGCGGCGTGTCTCCCAGCGCCTTGTAGACCTGCGCCAGCGCAGAGCCGCCGAGGCGATTCTGCCCCTGCCCAAGGTCGACCAGTATCAGGTCGGTCTCACCCCGGTCGGTACGCAGCTGCGGGGTCAGTGTCCGGCGGATATCCGCTACCGGGGCGAACGCGGACACGATCAGTGACAGCGGGGCCGTAACCGCCTTTTCCGCCTCCCCCTCGCGCCAGACGGATTTCATGGACATGGAATCCTTGCCCACGGGGATGGCGATCCCCAGTGCCGGACACAGCTCCGCCCCCACCGCCCTGACAGTATCGAACAGCACGGCGTCCTCACCGGGATGCCCCGCCGGCGCCATCCAGTTTGCAGACAGGCGAATCTTTCCGAGCGACGCGATCCGGGCGGCGGCGATGTTGGTAACGGCCTCGCCGACGGCCAGACGCCCCGAGGCCGGCCCGTGCAGCAGCGCGACCGGTGTACGTTCCCCCACGGCCATGGCCTCACCGCTGTAGCCGTCATAATCGGAGGCCGTCACGGCCACATCGGCCACCGGGACCTGCCACGGCCCGACCATCTGGTCACGTGCCACCAGTCCGCTCACGGTTCGGTCGCCGATGGTGATCAGGAAGGTCTTCGCCGCCACCGCCGGCAGGCGCAGGACGCGCAGTGCCGCCTCCATGGCGTCGAGCGCGGTAGTGGGAAATGCCCGCGGCGCCACCTTAATGCGCCGCGCATCACGCTGCATGCGCGGCGGTTTGCCCAGCAGTAGTTCCATGGGCAGGTCAACAGGCGTGTTGTCGAAATGGTTGTCGGACAGGATCAGCTGCCGCTGCGCCGTGGCCTTGCCCAGCACGGCATATGGACAGCGCTCCCGTCGGCACATTGCCTCGAACGCATCCAGGCGGGCCCGGTCGATGGCCAGCACGTAGCGCTCCTGGGATTCATTGCACCATACCTGCATGGGTGACATGCCGGGATCATCGTTGGGAACGGCGCGCAACTCGAACTGCCCGCCGCGGCCGCTGTCATTCACCAGTTCGGGGATGGCGTTGGACAGGCCGCCGGCGCCCACATCGTGAATGGAGATAATCGGATTGGCCGTCCCCAGTGCCCAGCAGGCATCGATGACCTCCTGCGCCCGGCGCTCCATTTCCGGATTGCCGCGCTGCACCGAGGCATAGTCGAGGTCTTCGGCGCTGGCGCCACTGGACATGGACGAGGCGGCCCCACCCCCCAGCCCGATCAGCATGGCGGGCCCGCCGAGCACCACAATGGGGGTGCCGGCCGGGATATCGCCCTTGCCGACATGTTCGGCGCGAACCACCCCGCAGCCGCCGGCCAGCATGATAGGTTTGTGATAACCGCGCAGTTCGTCACCCGACGGTCCCGGCACCCGCTCCTCGAAGGTACGGAAATAGCCGCACAGGTTCGGACGTCCGAATTCATTGTTGAAGGCGGCGGCACCCAGCGGCCCCTCGATCATGATGTCCAGCGCCGAGACGATGCGCGCCGGTTTGCCGTGGTCGGTCTCCCACGGCTGCTCGAAACCCGGAAGACGGAGGTTGGACACCGAAAATCCGCACAGACCGGCCTTGGGTTTCGCCCCGCGCCCGGTGGCGCCTTCGTCGCGTATTTCACCCCCCGATCCGGTGGCCGCTCCGGGAAAGGGGGAAATGGCAGTCGGGTGATTATGCGTCTCGACCTTCATCACCAGGTGTGCCGCTTCCCGGCGCGGTTGATAGGTACGCGAGACCGGGTCCGGAAAAAAGCGCCGCACCTCGGGACCCGCGGTGACGGCGGCATTGTCGCGATAGGCGGACAGGATACCGGCCGGACTGGCCTGGTAGGAGGCACGAATCATCCCGAACAGGGATGCGTCCTGCACTTCGCCGTCGATCACCCAGTCGGCATTGAAGATCTTGTGACGGCAGTGTTCGGAATTCGCCTGCGCGAACATCATCAACTCGATATCCACGGGGTTGCGTCCCAGCGCCGTGAAGCTCTCGACCAGGTAGTCGAGTTCATCATCGGACAGGGCCAGGCCCAGCTCCCGGTTGGCCGCCTCCAGGGCAACGCGACCACCCGTCAGCACATCGACGCGTCCAGACGGTGTTGGAACGGCATGCCGGAACAGCACGCTGGTGTCGCTGACATCGTACAGCACCGTCTCCGTCATCCGGTCATGTACCGGCGGCAGCACCGCCTTGCGCTGTTCGCGGGTCAGTTCCGCCGCCCCTTCAAGCTCAAGGGAGTAGACGATGCCGCGTTCCACCCGGCGCACCCTTGACAGCCCGCAGTTGTGCACGATGTCGGTCGCCTTGCTGGACCAGGGTGAAATTGTCCCCGGGCGCGGCACTACCACGAGCGGCATGCCATCCGGAACGGTCGCAGACCTGTCCGGCCCATAGGTCAGCAGCTTTTCCAGGACGTCCCGCTCCCCCGCCGCCAGGGGTTCATGCAGCTCGGCGATATGCAGGTAGTCGGCGTGAATCCCCCGCAGGGAGGGAACTAACACCCGCAACTGCGCCTGCAGTTTCCGTTTGCGGAAATCCGAGAGGGCGGGACAACCACGCAGGTAGATCATCGGGACACCGGAATCCATGTGATCGGGAAGGCCGAAATGATACTGGAAGGACCCGCCGCTGTCAGGAATGGTCGCGATCTGCAGGATGCGGTGCGCCCGCGAATCGCATCACATCATGCCGTCATCGCTCCCGCAGTATACGGTACGCCCGCGAATCGCATCCTGCGGTATTTTTCATTATTCAATGGCCCGCCAGTCGAGGCCTGTTTCCTGATCCGCCACGCCGATCCAGCGTGTCTCGCAACCGAGTGCGGTGGCCAATGCCGCCTGCGCCAGTGCCGGACGGTTGTTGGTGTCACTGAGGTGGGCGGCCACGAGGTGTTGCAGCCGCGAGGTATCCAGACGCTCGAGCAGCGCCGCGGCCTGCGCGTTGCTCAGGTGCCCGAGCGGACCGCCCACACGCCGTTTCAGGGCCGCAGAATATGGCCCTGTCGCCAGCATGCCCGGGTCGTGATTGCATTCCAGCAGCAGGGCATCACAGCCGGCCAGGCAATCGAGAATGTGCCGCGTCAGGCGGCCCGTATCCGTCAACAGGCCGATGCTGTGGCCGCCGTCCGCAAAGGTGAACTGGCAGGGTTCGCAGGCATCGTGCGGTACGGTATAGGGGCGGATCTGCAGTTCATCGATGGCGATGTCCGCGTGGGTGTCCAGATAATGCACCGTCGGCAGGCCGGCATCCCGCAGCCTGCGGCGGGTTCCACGGGTCATCCAGACCGGCAGCCGGTATTTGCGCGCCAGTACGGCGATACCGCGGACATGGTCGCCGTGCTCATGCGTTACCAGCAATGCCGCCAGGTCAGCCGGGCTCCGGCCCAGCCGCGCCAGCCGCCGTTCGGTTTCCCGGCAGGAGAAGCCGCAGTCCACCATGACCAGGGTGGCGCCCGCCTCGATCAGCGTGGCGTTGCCGCGGCTGCCACTGCCCAGTGATGCAAAGCGCATGGTTGCTGTCCGCAAATTTATCGATCTTTGACCAATTCATGTACACGTAGCAATGCAGGGCAGCATGCGCCCCGCGAAAATGCCGGTAACGTCACGTTGCGCAGAGCGCACCCTGCCCTGCACTGTATTTACTGCAACTGCTCTTCCAGCAGGCTCAGGATACGCTTGGCCGTGGCTGACGTGTCCCTTGCGCCCTGTGCATCATTGACTACGATATGGGTAGCCGGTCCCTGCGCCTGCAACTGGATCTGGTACTGGGTGGCATCCGTGGTATCGTCCGAGGACCAGAATGCCATCTTGCTCAGTAACCCCTTCTTGTTGTGATCGCTCAGTGGATCGTTGTAGCGGACGTAATAAACCCCCTCGGACCGATCACGGTCCTCGACGGCAAAGCTGACCCGGTCCAGCGCCACACCGGTACGTCGCCAGGCGCGCGAGAAGTCTTCGTCCACGATCAGCATGGAACCCGCCTCGTTGCTGACCAGCCGGGCACGCGCCTTCCGGTCGGACTGTTTGGCAAGCTGGGTCAGGGCCTTCTGTTCCTCGACACCCATGAACACCATCAGACGCTTCATCATGGCCGCTTCCAGCTCCGGGTCCGACGGCCGCGGCTGCCAGGAAACCGTGGCGTCAACCGTCCCCTGGACGACTTCCTCCACACCCCGGTGGGTCAGATAGATTTCCGTTGTACCGGGCTCCGCCCCCCGTTCCAGGCGCACACGGTACTGGTCACGCGTGGCGGACGAATACACCGAATCGACAACCTTGCCAAGCAGGTTGCGGATCGGCCCCTCGGGAATATCGGCGCGGTTTTCGGCCCAGCCCGTCACCAGCACCCCGGTGCGCGGGTCTTCCGACTGGATCAGGAAGCCCTCGTGCAGCCAGAACTCCCGGACCTTGAGCCAAACCTGGTCAGGTGTGCCCCGCACTACCAGCCATTGCTGGTCGCCGTCACGCTCGACACGTATGTTCGACTGGTCTGGCAATACCGTCGCAGCGCCATCCGCCGGCGGCGCCGTCTCGTATTCCGAATACCTGGTGCCTGCCGCATCCAGCGATGCGGGCGCCTCGTTGATGGTGTTAGATGACAGGTCCGGCGGTACTTCCAGTTCCTGCGTCGCCTCGCTTTTTTTGTAATCGATTTTCTTGCGACCCGGCGCCACCTTGTCCATGGTGCCGCATGCCACCAGCAGCACAGCAGCGGCCACCAGTACGGGAACGGTTCTTGAATACACTTTCGGTTGCATAAATTTGTCCTTACTGTTCCAGGACGCCGGCCTGCCTGAGCGCCTGCCGGACGGTTTCACGATGTTGTTCCGCCAGCAGTGTCAACGGCAGACGGATACCTGCGGGAATCAGTCCCATTTCATACAATGCCCACTTCACCGGAATCGGGTTGGATTCCACGAACAGGGTGGCGTGGAGTACCGCCAGCCGACTATTGATGAATTCCGCCGTGGCCCGGTCGCCTGCCAGTGCCGCTGCACACAGGTCGCGCATGGCCGCGGGTGCGATATTGGCCGTCACCGAGATATTACCCTTGCCCCCCAGCAACATCAGTTCCATGGCAGTGGCATCATCACCGCTGTAGACGGCCAGCCGGTCAGCGCAGCGTTCCAGCAGGGCCCGGGCACGGTCCATGTCGCCGGTCGCCTCCTTGATACCGATAATGTTCGGAAGCGCAGCCAGCCGCTGCACCGTTTCCGGCAGCATGTCGCAGGCGGTGCGCCCGGGCACATTGTACAGAATCTGCGGGATCGGCACGGCTTCGGCAATGGCCTTGTGATGCAGGTACAGGCCCTCCTGGGTGGGCTTGTTGTAGTAGGGCGTCACCAGCAGGCAGGCATCGGCACCGGCCTCGAGGGCACAGCGGGTCAGCTCGATGGCCTCGCGGGTGGAATTGGCACCCGTACCCGCGATCACCGGGATCCGGCCGGCGGCCATTTCCACCGTGCGGCGGATCACATGACAGTGCTCCTCCTCGTCAAGTGTGGCGGATTCCCCGGTGGTGCCGACCGACACCAGGGCATCAGAGCGGTTTTCGACATGAAACTCGACCAGGCGCTGCAGGCTGACCTCATCAACAGTACCGTCCTCCTGCATGGGCGTCACCAGTGCCACCATACTGCCTTGGAACATCGGGGATCTCCGGACCGGAACAGAGTCGGACATGGTACTGGCGCCACCCCGGACTGACAAGGTAATCACCCCACCGGCAGGTTATAAAATGGTAGACTTTCCCAATCATTGACGAACGACCGGCCAACGGCTGATTTCCTGATAAATGAACGAACAACCACCCACGAGGAACAACCAGCTGGTTCTTTCCGCCCTGGGCGAGGATCGCACCGGCATTATTGATGAGTTGTCGCGCGCTATCCTGGATGTCGGCTGCTCCATCGTCGACAGCCGCATGACCGTGCTCGGGGGCAACTTCGCCCTGCTCCTCCAGGTTGGGGGCAACTGGAACAATATTGCCCGGCTCGAGACCCAGCTCGCAGGCCTGGGTGAACGCCTCGGGCTGACCATCACCTCGCGGCGCACCGCGGACCGGCGAACCCGCACCGACCTGTTGCCCTATGCCGTCGATGTGGTCGCCATGGATCAGCCGGGGATCGTGCACAATCTGGCCCGGTTTTTTTCACAACGGCAGATCAACATCCAGGAAATGGTGACCGCCAGCTATGCGGCGGCGCACACCGGCACGGCCATGTTTTCCGTGCACCTCGCTGTCGATATCCCGGCGACTACCCAGCTGGCCTCGCTGCGCGAGGAGTTCATGGACCTCTGCGACCAGCTCAACCTGGATGCCGTTATTGAACCCATGAAAGGTTAAGGGCATGGCCAGGGCTGTCACAGGAAAAAAGGTTCCGGACTTCACGCTCCCGGCGACGGGAGACCAGACTATTTCCCTGGCGGACTTCCGTGGCAGCAACGTGGTGGTCTATTTCTATCCCAAGGACAGTACCCCCGGCTGCACCACCGAAGGGCAGGACTTCCGCGACAGGATCAGCACGTTCAGGCGCCGCAAGACAGTGGTCCTGGGCATTTCACGCGACAGCATCAAATCCCATGAAAACTTCAAGGCCAGACAGCAGTTCCCTTTCGAGTTGCTGTCCGATACCGGGGAGAAGGTCTGCAGGCTGTTCGACGTCATCCGCGAGAAAAACATGTACGGCCGCAAGGTCATGGGCATAGAGCGCAGCACTTTCCTGATCGATGACAAGGGCGTCCTGCGCCGGGAATGGCGCAAGGTGAATGTGAAGGGACATGTCGAGGAAGTGCTGCAGGCAATAAAGGAATTATAACTATCCCGTCACGGACGGCTCCCGCACACCAGCCGCAGTCAGGTCGTAGCACCGGACGGGACTGTAACAGAACCATGACAATCGCATTTATCACCCACCCGGCATGCCGGCTGCATCAGATGGGTGATGCGCACCCGGATTCCCCTGCAAGGCTGGCGGCGATCGAGGATGAAATCATCGCCACAGGCCTTGAGTTCGCACTGCGCCGCCATGATGCACCCGCGGCATCCCGGGAACAGCTTGCCCGCGTGCACGATCCGGCCTACGTGGAACGGGTCTTCGCACTGGCGCCCGAGCAGGACCTGGTATGGCTGGACCAGGACACGGCCATGAATCCCCACACGTTGAATGCGGCACTGCATGCCGCGGGGGCCGTGGTACAGGCTGTGGATCTGGTGCTCGAAAACGATGAGCGCTGTGCTTTCTGCAGCGTCCGCCCGCCGGGGCACCATGCGGAACGCGCCAACACCATGGGATTCTGCTTCTTCAACAACATCGCCGTCGGTGCGGCACATGCCCTGGATCGCTATCGGCTGCAACGCATCGCGGTGCTCGACTTCGATGTTCATCACGGCAACGGCACCGAAGACATCTTCAGGGATGACCCGCGGGTTCTGTTCTGCTCGTCCTTCCAGCACCCCTGTTTTCCCTATCCCGATGCCGGCGTGTCGGGAGAACACACGGTGAAGACGCCCCTCGACCCGGGCACAGGCAGTCAGACGTTCCGCAACAGGATCAGCGACGACTGGTTCGACAGACTGGCGACATTCGGCCCGGAACTCGTGTTCATCTCCGCGGGCTTCGACGCCCACTGGCAGGATGACATCGCGGATCTGAATCTTGGCGAACAGGATTTCGGCTGGATAACCGGAAAGATCAGGGAAATCGCCGACACCCATGCCGGCGGGCGGATCATCTCGGTGCTGGAAGGCGGCTATGCCCTGCCGGCCCTCCCGCGCAGCGTAGCCGCACACCTCAATGCCCTGCTGGACTAGGCTCCTGGATCCCGGATTGAATTGAATCGGCGCAGGGATTAGCCTGAGCCGTCTTTTTGTTACGCCATTGAGCGAATGCTATCCATCCTCATGCCACGCATGAAAGTGAAACCGATCAATGCGGTTATTCCAGCGGCGACCTGGGTTCCCGCAACCCTGGTCCTGCTGTTCCTGGCCGCCGTCCTGTTTCGTCCGCTGATCCCCATTGATGAAACGCGCTACATGACCGTGGCGTGGGAAATGTTCCTGCACCGGGGCTGGTTTGAGCCCCTGACGATGAACTTCGAACCCTATCATCACAAGCCGCCCCTGCTGTTCTGGCTCATCAATCTTTCCTGGTCGGTGTTCGGCATCAGCCGCTGGGCGGCACTGGTTCCCGTCTTTGTGGCAGCCATGGGTTGCGTGTATCTGACGGGCCTTCTGGGGCGGTTGCTTTTTCCAGGGCCCCTGCACGATCAGCAGCGTCCATGGCTGATCACAATCGGCAGTGTACCGTTCCTGATTTATGGCACGCTGGTGATGTTCGACATCATGCTGTGTGTCTTCGTCCTGATGTCGTTGACCGGAACCGTGCTGTATGCCAGGTCGCGGCGGACGAGTCACGCTCTTGTTACTGGAATTTTCCTGGGTCTTGGCGTTCTGACCAAGGGCCCGGTGGCCTATCTGTATGTCCTTCCACCGCTGTTGCTCGCACCTGTATGGCATAGGGACTTCGACAGGGCGGTTTCCTGGTATGCGGGCTGCCTGCTGATTGTGGCGGTATCACTCCTGCCCATCCTGGGATGGCTGATCCCCGTTCTCAAGACCTCGAGTGACGATTTCGCTTTCTGGCTCATCTGGAACCAGACAGCGGGCCGGATCACCGGTAATTTCGACGCCGCTCACAGCCGTCCGGTGTATTTCTACCTCCCGATCCTGCCGCTTTTTTTCATGCCATGGCTGTTCCTGCCGGCCTTCTGGCGGGGACTGCGTGAGCTCAAGGGCCGGATGGCGCAGGACGAAGGCCTGTGCTTTCTGCTGGCCTGGCTGCTTCCGGTCATTGCCGCTTTCTCCCTGATCAGCGGAAAGCAGCCGCACTACCTGGTGCCTCTCCTGCCGGGTGTGGTGCTGTTGAGCGCACGCTGCCTGGAGCGGGTCAGGACCCGGACGCTTGCCTGGACGTTTGCGCTGACAGTGGCGGGTTTCATCGGCCTGGAGGCCATCTCCGCGCACACGCTGTTCATACCCTACAACCTGGAGCCCGTTGCCGAAATCATCCGCAAGAACCCGGACCGCGATCTGGTGTTCGCCCGCAACTACAAGGGTGAAATCGGCTTCCTGGCAAAACTGGAAAGGCCCGTCGACGACGCGCCCCGGAGCGAATTGAAAAAGTGGTTCAAACAACACCCCGATGGACTGGCGATCATCCGCTATAACAACGACCAGGAGGTCAGGGATTACCGAATGATCGTCAGCACCCCGCACCGGGGCAAAAGACTGGGCGTTTTTTCCCGGCCCCCGCCCGCCGCGCCGGCCCATGAGCGCGCACCGGGCGACAACGCCGGTGCCTGAAGTCCCTGCGTCCTATGCTGTTTTCCGGGACTCCACATCGACCGTAAGAATACCCTGCCAGTGTTCCTGGGTGGTCTGACCCTCACAGCGAGAGATTGATCGGGGCTGGTACCACGAAGTGCCCCGGGCGGCTTGACCCGCACCCGACCGACCACGATAGATGTCTTTCCCGGACCTGTCGGACTATCGGAACACGGTTTCCGCCTAATGTATCACGCTGAAGTCGTTGGACAGGCGCTACCTGGAGCTGAACGACGAGGTCGCTGACCTCGACGCCATGATCCGCGCCATCGTCGACGAGCTCGCTCCGTCGCTCGTTGCTCGAAACCCAATCGGCTACGAGTCAGCTGCTCAGTTGCTACTGAGCGCCGGTGGCAACCCTGAGCGCATAGGTTCGGAGGCTGGTTTCGCAGCATTGTGCGACGTCAGCCCCGTCCCTGCTTCTTCAGGCAAAGTTATCCGCCATCGGCTGAACCGCAGGGGCGACCGGGCTGCGAACAGTGCACTGCATATCATCGCGATTGGCCGTCTTCGGACCGACCCGCTAACCCAGGCCTGTGTCCCCAGGCGTATTGCCGAGGGCCATTCCAAGCTCGAGGCTATCCGATGCCTTAAGCGCTACATTGCACGAGAAGTCTATACCTTGATCAGCCATCGAAGCCGTGAGATCGTTCAGGGCCAGATCAGCACTTGACAAATAGAAGGACGTCAGTAAACAGGGCTGGTTGATCGCCAGCCCCGTTTTACAGTGTCGAGATACAAAGTACTCAGAGAATGGCCTGTTTGTGCCGCTTTTCCGCCCTCCAGGCGAAGGCGTTGATAGGCATGTTACCGCTCAATCTCGGCACGACAGGATGTACTTATTTAGCAATTTGCTAAACGACCAGAAGCGGGGTAAGTGCGGAAGTACAGAATTTCTCCAGGAAGGTCGGGGGCGTACTGGAATCGAACATAAATATTTAGACAGAGATCGACCCTTTCAGCCCTTCATTTTTCCTAGAGATAGTTTGTAAAACCCGTTTGGCTATGCCATATGACGCACTATTTCAAACAGCATATCGTCGATGTCTTCCCCGGATAGCATGCCTTTATTTACCAGATTTTCGATAAGCAAGCCGAGGGTCTTCGCGATCTGCTTAGCATTTATCTCCTCATTATCTGTGAGCGTGTAATAAATCCGCTGTGCTACCGGAAGATCCCTGTTTGTCATTTCGTTCAAGATATCTTCTTTAGTCGCCATTCTAACCTCCAAGTTGTCCGACATTCCGGGACTAGTTGAATGTCGCTGAAGGACCGGGTACGACCCCAATCGGTCATCCAGTGTTCTGGGCTTCATGTCGTATTTGTACGAAGCCGGACATTCAGATTCAGGTGGCTATAGGCGAATATCGCACCAGAACAGCCATCCCCCTTACACACCCCGGATGTCTGCGCTGACAGATTTCCACCCATACGCCTTGATAAATTAACGATAAAGACAAATGATCCGTTGAAGCATAACAAGCCCCACACCTCCTTGTGGGGGCTAGTCTGCATTTCTGGCCTGGTTACTGGTTACTGGCTAGTGGCAGGTGCGGGTGCAGCCACCGGGGGAGCGTAACCATACGGCGCACCACCATACGCACCCGGATAGCCACCGCCATAGCCAGGACCACCACCATAGCCATAGCCAGGACCACCACCATAGCCACCATAACCGGGATAGCCACCATAGCCATAACCACGCCCACGCCCATAACCACTGCCATGGCCGCTACCGCTCATGCTGAAGTCCATATCTCCGAAGCCATCCCCCCAGCCCTCACCCGAGCTGTTATTACCCCAGGGACCCCAGGCCTGCGCCGCCGTGAAAGGAATCGCCATGGCGCCGGCAATGGCGGTGGCACACAATGTTTTGGTCAGATTCTTCATATCTACTACCTCAGGTTGGTTTATATGGATTCTCTACAGCAGGCCTGGTACCCAGGTTTCCTGCCATCCTCAACGGCGAGAGATTCATCTAGCTGATTCAGAAATCAACCAATATCCGTTGGATATCATACTAATCGCATTAGCTAAGTATTTTCAGTTCGGTAGAGCACATATGGCGAAAGCTTATCCCGGAAAATATCCGGATTCAGGCACAAACAGCATGAACAGACCAAACAGTGCAGATCGGATGCCAGCAGGGTGGTTTATGCTCCCCATACACGCAAGGCTCCTGCCACCTCCGGGCAAGAATACCGGCTTCGGGATTTATCTACCCACCGCCGAGCGGCACGGCCAGTTCTATTGCCCCTTTCCGAGATAGTGCGCAGGCTTCCCCTGAGGAGCGACGGGAATCAGCTTGCGAACGTTTTATACTCAGGCGTGATAAGGCGCTGGAGTCCACAAGGTAGTTCATCAGCGGAAACCAGTACTGCAATGCCATGCTACAGAGGAAACGAGGCAGCAATAACACGTCGCCATCAACCCGAGGATTCGACACACAATACAGAGCAGGGCATGAAGGAATCAGCGGATGAACCTGGCACCATTTACACGCTAATGGAGCGGTTCGAGAAGCAGAGCTTCCGCGATTACCTGAGCTTGAGAAAAGGGTCGACGAGGGCGAATGCTTAGAATCTATCTCTAAATGGCTTGTCTTGCGCCAGGACCGCGTACAGGTCGTGTGCGGAGAGACAGGACCGGCGCCGCGCCGGGAAAGCACAGGGTTTCCGGCCAAACGGCTTCCCCGCGGGGCGCGGGTCCTACAATAACAGAACGCACATAGGGAAAAAGTGAATTTTGAGACAGGGTCTAGTGAGTCGGATTCAAAATTCATGTTCCAGGTTACGCTCGATGCCCAGCGGAGCAAGCGGTTGATAGATCGGCACCCGGAATGGCACAAGTTTTGCGCCGAGGTGATCCATCTCTACGAAGAGATCGCAGAAAAGGCGCTGGATAACGAAAGAAACTTATAGCCAGGAAGAAACGCCATGCTATTCGCTTCTGGTTACATCCAAACTTCCGATTAACACACCTCCTTCGGTACCGTGTCTACGGATCAATAACTCTAAATCAGTGGCCACTTACACAATGAGTCTAAACCTGCCATTCGTTGGTCGCTCAGGAAGGACGCGAGTTGAACGACAGTCGAAGTGCGATAGCAGAATGGGAACGTCCAGAAATGCGTTCCAGAACTTCACAGGGATTGATGGAATTCCGGGTATCTGGCCGGTTCTGGAAGCTCAAGGGCTAACTGACAGAATTTATATGCAAAGATCCGAGATCGAACCCTTTCGGAAACTTAGAATTTGGTGTCATATGCCTGCCAAGTGTAGTCTCAGCTTAACCAGCAATTAATTAAAGAGGGCGGGTAATTATAAATTCTGGATTCATAGCTGCTTCCAACAATTCAAGGTGAAACACATGGAAAAGAGCATTTCAACGGGTTTGATTGCTGTTGCTGGATTAACAGTGAGTTCCGTTGCTCTATCTGGTGGCATTCCGCAAAGCTTCCCGGCTCACAGCACTGCAATTAATAATATGCCTACACAGGCCATCAGTAATCAGCCGACCTTTTCACCAGGCAGAGCTATGGGTGGACACGGCAGTGCCCAGATGCCGGGTTTCCCGAGCATGCCAAGCCAGTCCATTCCGGGTACTTCACGGATCCCGCCTGGCCCTGGTCTTGACGGCTTCAACAACAGGGGGAGCCGTAGACCTTAAGCTGTACTGGAAAACTATAAAATGGGAACCCCGCTTCGGCGGGGTTTTCTGTATCTGGGGGAACGTCCGGTTCCGCTTAAAGATGACGTCCAGTGAACGTATCCTTCTTCATTTTTCTCCATCTGAACATCTCTGACTGTGTTAAGCCATTTATTTCGAATGACTATTTTTGGCACAGACCTGCTTCGTAGCCAGGACGTCCGCAGCAGGCGGCGCTACCCGGGCCAGGGAGCCGATGAACAGGATACTGGCCCGGTACGCACGACGTGTCGCCGGTTCAGTCTTCCCCGATGCTAGCGGCTGCGCTCCTGCAGCCAGGCCGCGATCGCCGGTGGAATCTCCTTCTGGGCGCGCCCGCTGACGTAGATGCCGATATGGCCGCCCTTGAAGGCGATGCTGGTGTAGTCCTTCGTGCCGACGTGTTTTTCGAGCGCGATCGAGGACTCCGGCGGCACCAGGTGGTCCTGGGTGGCATAGACGTTGAGCACCGGGACGGTAACGTTACCGAGATCGACCGCCTGGCCGCCGATCTCAAGACCGCCCGTCACCAGCCGGTTCTGCTGGTAGAAATACTTGGTGAATTGCCGAAACGTCTCGCCGGCCTGGTCGGGACTGTCGAAGATCCATTTCTCCATGCGCAGGAAATTCCTGAGCTTCACGGGATCGTCCATGATGTCCGCCATGTCCGCATACTTCTGCCCCGTGAGCCGAAACGGTTTGAGCGACAGGAATGTCCAGTTCAGTAACTCGCCCGGCACGTTACCCACGGTGTCGACCATCAGGTCGACATCCAGACCCCGGGCCCACTCGCTGAGTGTATTGTTCGGTGTATGGAAATCGACCGGGGTTACCATGGTGACCAGGTTGGCAACCCGTTCCGGATGCAGGGCCGTGTAGCACAGGCTGAAGGTCCCGCCCTGGCAGATCCCCAGCAGGTTGATCTTGCGCAGGCCGTGCTTCTTGCGGATAAATTCCACACAGCGGTGGATATAGCCGTTGATATAGTCATCGAGCTGCAGGTAGCGGTCGGCCCCGTCCGGATACCCCCAGTCGATCAGGTAGACATCCTCGCCGTGATCCAGCAGGTTGCGCACGATGGAACGGTCTTCCTGCAGGTCTGTCATATACGGACGGTTGACCAGCGCGTAGACGATCAGCAGCGGGGTCTTCGCCGGCTTATCGACGGTCGGCTTATAGCGATACAGGACCAGCTTGTCCTCGCGATAGACGGCCTCCTTGGGGGCGGTGCCAACATCGACATCACCCACATCCCTCAGGGTCACCAACCCGCTGGTGATCTTGCGGTTAAAATCAAGGGCGTCCTTCAGGACCTGGTCCGGATGAATTGGTGAGTGGAACATGATTTACCTCTTTGCGGATTTGGGTTGAACACGGCGCTTCCCCTGGTTGCGCTTTTTAACCGCTGTTGTTTTTTTGCGCACCGGTGCCCTCGCTGATTTCCGGGCCGCCGGTTTTGTCTCCTGCTTTTCCCGAACCGCTTCCAGCTCATCGCGCAGCTCGGCCAACGCCCCGCCATCCTCCGCGGCATCCTGGAGCTGGCGTAATTGCCGCTGCAGCTCGTAGACACGCTTGTGGGTGGTGTCGATCTCTCCGCGGGTTGGTACGTTCAATGCCGTCATGACCTCCTCGACCATCAGCTGTTCATGACGCTTCATGCGCATCAGCGCATTGACCATGTCCGCCTGCAGCTGCGGGAATTCCGGCGTCGCCACCATCTCGGCATAGGCCTCCTCGCCGCAGTCGACCCAGAGATCGTAGACCGCACGCAAGCCGTCCAGGGATTCGTCCTCCTTCATGGCCTGCGTCATTTTCCCGCTGAACAGTTCCAGCGCCCGCTGCATCACCCTGCCCAGCAGCTGTGAAAAGCCCTGCACCGCCTTCACGTACTCAAGGGAAAGCCGCGTCCATTCCTGGGTCTGTTCCTGCCACTCCCGCGTATAACCCACCGGCGGCACCGACAGGTAATGCGGGATGTTACGGGTTGCGCCAACCGGCTCCATTGACGGCTCACCGCGTAATGCCTTTTCCATTTCGCCGGGAAAGGGCGAGAATGAACACGCCATGCGCCGCCAGTTATTCATCGGCAAACCCCAAAGCGTGGCGAAACCCGACCACGGGTCCCGGCCTTCGGCGGCCGGTATAAAACCCTTGCCTGACTGGTCCAGCGCGTTCTTCAGCATCTCCTGCCAATCCGTTGCGCATAGCGTGGCGTCATTACCGCGCTGCAGGAGACGCCAGAAACTCTCCCCCATGCCCATATAGCTCTTGCCCAGTTCGAACAGCCGCGTACTCACATCACGCGTATCCCTCGGCAGTCCCCGTGCAAGCAGATTCGACCATTGCTGCAACGACTCCGCCCAGGGATTGAACCCCGCACCGCCTAATGGTCCCGCGGCCAGCGGCCACGCCTTGTCCTGGCGGGATAACTTGTGCCAGGCATCCAGATACTGCTGCTGGGCGTCCAGCCATGCCCTGGCCCATCCGTCTGCTGATTCCGTCATGTCATTTACCTCCCGCCTGATCGTCCTGGATCAAAGTATAGCAGCTGGTTATTGCATTGCAACATAACAGGTCCGCTGCTGCTACCGATTGGGTGGCGCAGCGGAAATTGCCTACTGAAAGCCGACTAATAATGCTAATATTCAATCAGATATGCAGTGCACGAAAATTCGCCCCTGTCAGCCTTGACTTCCCTGGCATACCCGACTATGCTGCAATGCAGCAAAGATGTGCAAGGGCCGCTCCGGCCATTGAACAGGTACCCGACACGGGAGGAAACGATCATGAACAACGAAGTCTTCGATGAATGGCTGAAACTCAGCAAGAACGCGGTCGAGCCGATGATGAAACTCAACGAGATCACCGTCCAGGCCATGGAGCGCGTCGCCCGCCAGCAACTGGATGTGGCGCGTGACTATCTGGACCTCGGGACCCGGCAGGCCGCCATCCTCGGCAGTGCCGAGAATCCGGAGGACATGCTGTCGGAACAGGGTCAGCTCGTCTCCGAATTTGGCGAACGCCTGATCAATCGTGCGCAGGAATTCGCGAAAATCGCCACCGAAACCCAGCAGGCGGTGACCGACTGGGCTGAAGTGGCGACCAGGAAAACGACCGGCGCGAAAACGTCAGGCTGAAGACGGGTTTCCCGCAGGCGCCTGTGGGGCTCGTCCGGCGGCATGTTATAGTGCCTGGTTTCCGCGTGCCTGCAGGCACGGCGGGACATGGTGATCAGGATGACATCCCTGCACCGTTAATTTCACTGCTATCCAGGACCGCCTGCTGCATGACAGCAGGCGGTCCTGTATTCGAGGGACAGCCCTATGGATGACGTTGTAATTCTCGATGCTGCCCGGACCGCCATCGGCAAGTTCGGAGGAACCCTTGCCGGGATTCCGGCAAGCGATCTTGGCTCCAGGCTAATCACGGCATTGCTGGTGCGTACCGGACTGGCGCCGGCACAGGTGGATGAGGTCATTATGGGCCAGGTGCTGACCGCCGGTGTCGGCCAGAATCCCGCCCGGCAGGCCGCCATTGGTGCCGGAATACCGGTCGAGGTCCCCGCGCTGACGGTCAACAAGGTCTGCGGCAGCGGGATGAAGGCCATCCACATGGCGATCCAGGCCATTCGCTGCGGCGATGCCGACATCATCGTGGCGGGCGGACAGGAGAACATGAACCTGGCGCCGCACATACTACCCGGCTCGCGCACGGGGATGCGCATGGGTGAATGGCCACTGGTCGACACCATGGTGCATGACGGCTTGTGGGACATTTTCAACGACTATCACATGGGCTGTACCGCCGAGAACCTGGTGCAGCGCTTCGGGATCAGCCGCGAGGAGCAGGATGCCTTCGCCGCGGCCTCCCAGCAGAAGACGGAGGCGGCGCAAAAGGCCAATCGTTTCGCGGAGGAAATCGTCCCGATCGAGATTCCGCAGCGCAAGCAGGAGCCCCTCATCTTCGATACGGACGAATTCCCCCGCCACGGCACCACCGTGGAAGCCCTGGCGGGATTAAAGGCCGCTTTTCAGACAGAAAACGGTACCGTCACGGCCGGCAACGCCTCCGGCATCAATGACGGGGCCGCGGCGGTGATTGTCGCCTCGGCCCGCAAGGCGCAAGCGCTCGGTCTGATGCCCATGGCCACCGTGGCCGCCTATGCCAATGCCGGTGTGGATCCGGCCTACATGGGTACCGGCCCGATCCCTGCCACCCGGCGCTGCCTGGAGAAAGCCGGCTGGACGGTGGCCGACCTCGACCTGATCGAGGCCAACGAGGCCTTTGCCGCGCAATCCATCGCGGTCAATCGGGAACTCGGGCTGGATACGGCACGGGTGAATGTCAACGGCGGCGCTATTGCGCTCGGACACCCGATCGGCGCCTCGGGTGCGCGTATCCTGGTGACGCTGCTGCACGAAATGCAGAAACGGGATGCCCGCAAGGGCTTGGCAACCCTGTGCATCGGTGGCGGCCAGGGCGTTGCCACAGCGGTAGAACGCCAGGAACCGGCAGGTTCCTGAGAAACAACCGACCAACTCAAGGGGGATGACAATGGGACAGAAAACAGCGCTAGTAACAGGCGGGACCGGCACCATCGGGACGGAGATCTGCCGGCAACTTTTCCAGGCAGGCCACAGGGTGGTTGCAACCTGTCTGCCGGCTGAAGCCCAGACGGCACAGGACTGGCAGGCCACGCAGAAAGCGGCCGGCTGCGAGATCGGGGTCGTGCATTGCGACCTGTCCGACTTCGATGCGACGGCCGCGGCCGTGGCGCAGGCGGGCGCGGTCGACATCCTGGTCAATGTCGCCGGCATCACGCGCGACGCCAGCCTCCGGAAAATGACGCCCGCCCAATGGCACGAGGTGATCCAGTCAAACCTGGACAGCGTGTTCAACGCCACGCGCAATGTCATCGAGGGCATGCTGGAACGCGGTTTCGGCCGGGTGATCAGCATCTCCTCCATCAACGGCCAGAAGGGCCAGTTCGGCCAGGCCAATTACGCCGCCTCCAAGGCCGGCATCCATGGCTTCACCATGTCCCTGGCCCAGGAAGGGGCCCGCAAGGGTGTCACCGCGAACACCATCTCCCCCGGCTATATCGAGTCACCGATGGTGAATGCCGTTCCCGAGGAAGTGCGCCAGCAGATTATTGCCCAGATCCCCGTGGCGAGGCTCGGCCGGCCGGCGGACATCGCCCGGGTAGTGGTTTTTCTGGCGGAAGAGGAATCCGACTTCATCACCGGCGCCAACATACCGGTGAACGGCGGCCATTACATGAGTTAATGGTGGTCCCTGGCGGCAAACGGACATGACAGACGAACGGGTTATCAAGAAATACGCGAATCGCCGCCTGTACGATACAGCCAGAAGCCGCTACATCGCGCTGGATGACATCCGGCAGCTCGTCACGGACGGCGAGCACTTCACCGTGACAGACGCCCGCAGCGGTGAAGACATCACCCGCAGCATCCTGCTCCAGATCATCGTTGAACAGGAGGAGAAGGGCCAGCCCATTCTCAGCACCCGACTGCTGGAACAGATCATTCTTTATTACGGCGATTCCCTGCAATCGTTCGTGGGTACCTATCTCGAAAAAAGCATGGATTCCTTCATCAGGCAACAGCAGGTCCTGCAGGATCAGATGGAAAACATGCTGCAAATGGCCCCGTCATCGGTACTGAAGGAAATGGCGGAGCGCAACCTGGCGCTCTGGCGGCGCCTGCAGGAGGACCTGCTCAGCAACTATGCCCCGAAGTCCGAAGCAGCAGACCGTGGCAATGACGAGGATTGAATCGGCAACAGAATATTGCACTCAAAGAATCAGTCACGACTTACTCACTGCAGAACATTTTCATCCAGGATTCTGCTTTTTCCAGGTCTGATCTGGCTGTATGCATTTGCGGATTAGCAAGCATCTCAAGTCGTTCCCTGGCCTTTACGCACATTCGTTCCTTGAATAATTTTTCCCTTGCTTCGTTCAGCTTTTCCTGGTCTCCGCCCTCACTGCCACAAGAGGATTCCACTTCATTCCTGTAACGCTCGATCTCCGCCGATCTTTGAACGTCATCCATGTACAGGCGTTCACCCTCAACCCAATTATTGAATATCAGCTCATCGTTATCCCCGAATATGAGTCGCTTGCCCCGGTAGTCCACATAGACGTCGTCGCCCTTGCCGATAACCCTGAAAACCGGCCGCAGCAGGTTCAGTTTCTGGAGTTGTTCCTGCGCGAAAATGCAGCTTTGTATCCGGCTGTCTTCCTCCTGTTCTCTGGCGAGATTCACTTTCAGCTGCCGTTCCTTTTCTGCTTGTCTTGCTTCATCATGTTGTCTTTCCTTTTCAAGTAATGATTTCATTTCTTCACGTGCGCGTCGCATCGCTTCAGCACTTGGCTCGGGCTCAGGCTTGAATTCCCGTGAACCGCCGTCGGGCGCCGAGTCAGAGTAATGTGTCTTGCCATCCTCATCGATCCACTTGTAGATACCTGCGTTGACCAGCACAGGTAAAAAAATACATGCGATGAATAACAGAATTCTTTCCGGCATGGCTTAGTGTATCCGTGCCGGATAGTTAGCCCGATCATTGCGGGAATGCCTGCTGCATGCGCGGCTTGCAGCCGCGATTCGCTCCCGCAAGCCTGTAGTCAGCAGTGCATTCCGCAAGCAACAGGAGATATTCATTAACAGCCTCTATCAATCGGTTACCAAGGAGTACATTAGTAAGCCGACATTCATACCGGAATTCATGCGGCTACCGGGTTATTATATAAGGGTCCGGGTCATTCCGTTTCCCGGGGCCCATAATCATTGCCCACCAGGCACGTTTATTCCCCGACAGCGCCTGAATCAGGCACGCGGCATGGACTTACACCACCCTCGGCACTAACATCGAACGGACCGCCAACAGCAGATCCGGACAAGCCACGGGCATGAGTATCCGCAACCTCGACAAGATCTTCAAACCCGGCCGGGTGGCCCTGATAGGCATCAACAAGGGCCCCGGGGATCTCGGTGCACGGGTGCTGTCGAATCTGCTCGACAGTGGTTTCCGCGGCATCGTCTATCCGGTGAGCGCCGCCGTCGAATCGGTCAGCGGCATACCGACCTACCCGGATCTTGGCAGCCTTCCTAAAATACCCGACCTTGCGGTCATTTGCGCACCGCCGGACGAGGTCCCGCAAACCGTGCGGGACTGCGGCACAGCGGGCATCCTGGGGCTGATCATTCTATCCGGCGGTTTTCGGGAAACCGGCCCGGAAGGCCGTCGGCTGGAAGAGCGGATTGCGGAAGAGGCAGGCCGGTTCGAACACATGCGGATTATCGGACCCAATTCCCTGGGTATCATCGTCCCGGAACTCGGGCTCAACGCGAGCCACGCGGTAGCGGTACCCAAGGCGGGGCATCTGGCCTTCATATCGCAGTCCCATTCGCTGTCCAATGCCATCCTGGACTGGGCGGCGGACGCGGGCATCGGATTTTCACTGTTCGCATCGCTTGGCAATGCCCTGGACACCGGTTACGGCGACCTCATCGATTACCTGGGATCTGATCCGAAAACCCGCGCCATTATTCTCTATGTACAGTCAATCAGGCATGCGCGGCGTTTCATGTCGGCGGCGCGCCACTTTGCCAGCACCAAACCCATCGTCGTCTACAAATCCGGTCGCTTTGAACACTCGGCGCGGGCGGCGCTGTCGCACACCGGGTCCGTTGCCGGCGAGGACGCCGTCTACAGCGCCGTATTCGAGCGCGCCGGCGTCGTCAGGGTCGTTGAACTGGACGACATTTTCGATGTGGCGGAAATCCTGGCATCGCAACGGCTGCCGGCGGGCCAGCGACTCGCCATCGTGGGCAATGCGGGAGGACCTGCCATCATCGCCAGCGATGCCCTGCTCTCGCGCCACGGCGACCTGGCAGACCTGAACGCGGATACCATTGAACAACTCAACCGGTTTCTGCCCCACGGCTGGTCGCAGGGCAACCCCGTGGATCTTCTCGATGACGCCACACCGGAGCGCTATGCGCAAGCGCTGGAGATTATCATCAAGGACCGGAATGTGGACTCGATCCTGGTGATCTTCGCCAATCAGCCGACGGTCGATTCCAGGGCCATTGCCGAGGCGGTTGCGAATATCGCACAAAAATACCGCAAGCCTTTGTTCGCCGCCTGGATGGGAGGCAACAGCGTCAGGAAAAGCATTCACTTCCTGAACAACGCTGGCGTACCGGCGCATGCAACCCCGGAGCAGGCCATTCGGGCATTCATGCACCTGGTCTCCTATGCCCGCAACCTGGAGAGCCTCTACGAAACCCCGCGGGAGATGCCGATCCGGTTCAGTGGCAACAGAAACAAGCTCGCCAGACGCTTTCACTCGCTGTTGCAGCAGCGTGGCGCCCTGGCGGAAAACGAGGCCAAAATGCTGTTGAAGGCCTACGACATACCCGTCTGTGACACCCTGGTCGCGCAGAGTGCCGACGAGGCGGTAGCGATGGCCGAGCAGATCGGTTACCCGGTGGTTCTGAAACTGCGCTCACCGGAGATCCTGCACAAAATCGACATCGGCGGTGTAATTCTGGATCTGCACACCGGGAAGGATGTGCGCACCGCTTATGACAGCATGCTGGAGAAGGTCCGCAACCATGATCCCGATGCCCGCATAGACGGCGTCACCTTGCAGCGCATGATTCACCCCCAGGACGGCGTCGAGATGATCCTCGGTGCATCGATGGACCCGACCTTCGGTCCGGTCATCATGATCGGTCTCGGCGGCATCGCAACCGGCATCTATCGTGACCATGCCCTCGGGTTGCCGCCACTCAACGAGCGGCTTGCCCGGCGGATGGTCGAATCATTGCGCTGCTGGCCCATGCTACAGGATTTTCGCGGCACGCCACCTGTGAACCTTGATGGTCTTATCGAAGTCATGATCCGCTTTTCCTGCCTGGTCACCGACTACCCCGAAATCCGGGAATTCGACATCAACCCCCTGCTGGCCACCCCCGAAGGCGTGATCGCGCTCGATGCCGCCGCAGTACTCGACCCGCAGGCCCGCCGCTCCACGGAAGAGCCGTACGAGCATCTTGCCATCCGCCCCTACCCCGAGCAGTTCATCCGCCGGCCACAGTTGCGTGACGGCACCGAAGTCTCGCTGCGGCCGATCCGGCCAGAGGACGAACCACTGTGGCATGAACTCATCGCCAATTCCTCGCCGGAGTCAATCCGGTTCCGGTTTCGTTCGCTCTTCAAGAACACCAACCACAAAATGGCGGTCAGGCACTGCATGATCGACTATGAACGCGAGCTGGCGATCGTGGTGGAAACCGGGGTCGACGACAGGCGCCAGTTGATCGGCGTCGGACAGCTGATTACCGATCTGGACCATGAAACGGCGGAATATGCCGTGCTCGTGCCGGACCTCTGGCAGGGGAAGGGCGTGGGAGCATTGCTGCTCGACTATTGCCTGGAATTCGCAGCCCGCTGGGGAATCTCGGAAATCGTTGCCGAAACGGACCCGGAGAATATGCGCATGCTCTCGCTGTTCCGCAAGCGCGGCTTCGACAGCGTGGTACGGCGGGATGAGGATGTCGTGTTTCTGCGCAAGAAACTGGCACCGGTTGACGCGCATCGGCAATCAGTCTGAGGCCTGCGCTGATACGATAACAGGCCCTCAGGTGGCGGCGGATTCTTCTCCGTGAGCCCTTTCCTGGCCCTCCCCGGCACCCGGTTTGCGTGACCAGGCATTGAGCACGGCCTGCACCAGTGTGGCCAGCGGGATGGCGAAAAATACGCCCCAGAAACCCCACAGGCCCCCGAACACCAGGATGGCGATGATAATGGCGACCGGATGCAGATCGACCACCTCGGAGAACAGCAGCGGCACCAGCAGGTAACCGTCCAGCGCCTGCAGCAGCCCGTAGGCGAACAGCAGCCAGCCGAACTCGGCGGTCCAGCCCCACTGGAACCAGGCGATAATGGCCACCGGCACGGTGACCAGCGCCGCGCCAATGTAGGGAATGATGACGGACAGCCCCACCATGGTGGCCAGCAACAGGGCATATTGCAGCCCCATCAGGGTGAAGGTCGCGAAGGTGACAGCACCGACGATAAATATCTCCCACACCTTGCCACGCACGTAATTCGATACCTGCAGGTTGACGTCCTGCCAGACCTGGTCGGCAAGCTTGCGGTTTCTGGGCAAGCGCTGGCTGAACCAGTCCAGCATAGGGTGCTTGTCCTTGAGGAAGAAAAACACGAGCACCGGCATCAGGATGATATATACCATCAGTGTCATCAGGCCGAACAGCGAGGCGAGTGAGACGGACAGCACATGCTGGCCAAGCGCGGTTATCTCGGCGCGGATTGCCGCCATCAGGTCACTGACCTGCGCCTCGGTAAACAGGCTGGGATAGCGTTCCGGCAGCCGCAGCAGGACTTCCTGCCCCTTGGCGATCATGGTCGGCAGTTGCGTGACCAGCTGCGTTACCTGGTAGTAGAGGCGCGGCATCATCCAGAGCACTGCAAACACCAGGAACGACATGAACAGGACGAACACCAGCGCAACCGCCGACACGCGAGGCGCGCCCAGCCGGTGACACTTCTCCACCACCCCGTCCAGCAGATAGGCGATCACCACGGCAGCCAGCACGGGGGCGATCATTTGCCCGATGGTAAACATGACCACGAAGCCGATGAGCAGGAGAACGCCAAGGATGACCACCTGGGGGTCGGAAAAGTACCGCACGTACCATTCGCGCAGGATGTTCATCTGCTCATTCCTGAAATCCCGATTTGAATTGCATGTAGTGCTTCTCGAAAATGGCCTCGAGCTCGTCAATGACGATGGCGGCATCCGTACCCTGCATGATATGCGTGGCAACCAGATCCGATGTGGCGCTCAGCATTTCCGATTTATCCAGCATGGGGTAGGTCCTTGACAGGCGTTTCAGGCCGGCGACAACGGACTCCTGCTCCGGGCGTTCGACGACTTCGGGTTCGGGAATCGCCGCCCGTTTGCCGGGGGCTATCCCGGTAGCGGCGACCCCGCGACTGCCGAGAAACTCCGCGAAGGCCAGCAGCGTTGCCCGCTCCCCCGCTGCCAGCTTCCGGTATAGCCTCAGCAACTCTTGTTCCTGCGTTTCCATTCAAGTCATCCCCTGCTGCTAATGATTTACTCCAAAGTCATAAATGACGCAAAGAAAAAACAGGATTATTCATGGTTGATCCTTGCATGCCTGCGCTCCAGGAGCCTGTCGGATTTGGGATCAATCTACTGCGCTGTTGGAAGGGCGGCCCAAATGTCCCCGATTTCTCGTTGCGCATGTCCACTATGCGCCTCGAAATCGCGACCATTTGCTCTTGCTCTCCCATCATGCTCGCTACGATCACCTACGTCCGACAGGCTCATGGCTGTGAGATGCGGCATTGTAAATTATCCGGAGATCCTAGGATAATGTAGCCCGGATGCAGCATGGCGGAGTCCGGATGACGGCTCAAGTGCCGCTGTATTCAGGTGTCGTCCTGGTGGGACTGGCAATAGGCGCGGGCGAACTCCAGCAATTCATCCATGGCCCGCTGACGGAACTTCTGTTTCTGGTGCACAAACGAGAACGGCCGCTCCAGGGGTGGGTCCAGCTTTACGGCGACCAGCGTTCCCAGCTGCAGCTCCTTGTTTATGGTCACCTCCGAGACGATGGAAACCCCCATCCCGGCTTCCACGGCGCCCTTGATGGCCTCCGGGCTGCCCAGCTCCATCGCAACGTGCACGTCACGCGGTTTCAGACCGGCCCCGGCGAGGTATTCCTGGATAACCTCGCGGGTCCCGGAGCCTTCTTCACGCGCAATATAGTCATGCTCCACCAGCTCCCTGAGCTTGACCTGCTGCTTGCCCGCCAGCGCATGCCGGGGAGCGACGATCGCGACCAGGCGATCCTTGCGGCATTCCTCCACCACCAGATTCTTGTTCAGTACCGGCGCCTCGACCACGCCCAGATCGATGTCGTTGTTCTCCACCATGGACACGATACCTTCCGAGTTGGAGACCTTGAGATGCACGTTGATGTCGGGATATTTCTTCTTGAAGTCACCGAGCAGCGCGGGCAGCATGTACTCGGCAATGGTCGTACTTGCGCCGATAATCAGGATGCCGCTGATTTCCCCGGTCATGCCCCTGACTGCATTGTCCATCTCCGCGTACAGATCGAAGATCCGATCGGCGAATTCGTAGACCTTCTGACCCGCCGCGGTCAGACTGATGCGATTATGGGTGCGATCGAACAGACGGGTATTGAAATATTCTTCCAGCTGACGGACCTGGAAGGTCACCGCCGGCTGGGTCATGTGCAGACTTTCCGCCGCCTTGGTAAAACTCAGCAGCCGGGCAACGGTGTGAAAAACCTGTAATCGGCGGTCGGCCATGGTTGGTCTCGGGGCACGGTCAGCACGGGAATTTTATTATAAGCCGCCGAGACTATATATAAATTATTTCTATAAACCAACCCTGCTGCGCCTGTTTGGCGGACATCGCAAAGCGCCATTGGTGCTCCAGGCTGCAGCCGCAAATCGTCTGTCCGTGCAAACAGGCGGCGTCCTGCGATCGAATTCAGCCATCGCGTCACACATGGAGACAGCCGCCATCAGGCGCGGCGGCACATCGCGGCGACCGGCCTGCGCCTTCACTCAACCACCCCCTTGGCAAGCAACATTTCGATGACTTTACGGCCTTCCGGGCTGCTCCATTCACGGTTGCCAATGGCCCGGCCGGACAGCTTGCCGTCGCGGCCGACGAGGTAGGAGACTGGCAGTGCCAGCACTTCGTAACGGTTGCGGACCACACCATCCGGATCGAGCAGCACGGGGAAGCTCATCCCGGCATGCACGCTGAATTCCCGTACTGCCCGCTCACTGCCACGGTCGACTGCAACACCCAGCACCTCCAGGCCCTGTTCCCGATAGCGTTGCCATAATGCCTCCAGATCAGGCAGTTCCTCGAGACAGGGTGCACAGAAGGTGGCCCAGAAATGGATCAACACCACCTTTCCACGATAGTCGCCGAGCGAGCGCCAACCGCCTCCGAGTTCCGGCAGGCTGAAATCCGGGGCCGGTAACCGCTGTTTCGGATAACGGATATCGAATGCCGCCGCCTCCCCCCCCGTCGCACCGGCAGGCGCCGACAGACAGGCGCCTGCCGGCAGGCACACGAATGTCCATAAGATCAGCGCACCTATGAATCGCCTGTTTGCCGTCGTCCTCATCGGGCATGTGCCTGGAGGTAGCGCAGGATGGCGCTCCTTTCCTCGTCCGTCAATGGCCGGATACCGCGTTCGGCCATCCGCTGCTCCATCAGGGGAACCACGAGCAACCAGCCGCTATCGCTGTGCCGCGCGGGATGCGGGACGGCGTGACAGATACCGCAGCGCTTGATGTAAATCTGCGCGGCCGGTGATCCGGCATCGGGAACGGCGCCGCCGTCCGGTAACACCCCCTTCCCGGTACAGCCGGTCAGCATCACAACCAGGAACAACATTGTTGCGCGTTGCGACATTGCAGGCTCCTAGAAACCCAGCCTGCTGCCGCCAGCCGGCTCTGGTTGGCTGATCCCGTAGCGAATGCTCTTTTTCGTCGGCACCTCGATATACCAGGTCAGCATGATTCGGTAGTCCGTCTCAAGCTGGGGGCCGTTCAGGTCGCGGTACAGGGGCAGGCCGACATTGAGGTCGATGATATGCAGGGGCGCCGGCTGCCACTGCACACCGAGCGTGGCGAACAGCTGTGTTCCGCCGTAGGCGTCTGTATCCCACAGCGGTGTGGCAGGCGGTGAAGCCGGATTGCCTGGCATCACATGCCCCGAGCTGCCGTCCGCATACTGGTCCATCTCGCCTTTGATGGTTCCCTGGTAGTGTCCGTTGAGCTGGGCCTGCACCAGCCAGTCGGGTCTGAACTGGTACATGGCGTAGCCATCAAGACGGAATTCATCGCCCAGCCGATAGTCGTGCTTGTTTTCATACAGGCGTGCCGTGTAGACACCGTTCACGCCCCACCACCAGGGCGACCTCGATGCCTGGTAGAGCAGGCCGACACTGGGGTCCCAGGTCCCGGAACCGAGCTGCATCCCGTAGGGCAGCAACTCGTCCTGGCGCACGGGGACAGGGTGGTTGTCATTCTTTTCGTCAATCGAACCGGTCGGCAGGCTCAATCCGAAGAACAGCGAGGCCTGACGAGTCGGGATCAGGGGATCATCGGCGAACAACCGGTATTTTGCCATCAGCATGGTGTCGGCAATGCCGTCGGACTTCATGGTGAAGCCTTCCCTGCCGGTCAGCATCTGCATCATGTCGCTGAACCGCATGTCCATGTCATTGTCCCTGTACATCAACATGGCGCCCGCAAAGAACCGGTCCGAAAAGCTGTAGCCGGCCGCCAGATTGAACATGCTCATGTCCATGCTGGTCGGTGCAGCCATGTACTTGCCGGTCGGGTTGCCCATCATGTCCACCGGCATACCCAGGATTGAATCCACATCGACGTTGTCGGTCCCGTCACGCAGACCGTCCATCTTCATATACATGGGACTTGCCTTGAAGCGGAATTCATGGGTCTCCGGGATACCGCCACCGGGAATATTCATGGGCATGTTGCCGCCGCATTTGCCGCAACACAGCCCAACATAGGCGAACGCCGGTACGGCACCGAGCAGTAAACCACCCGCAACCGACCAGTGCAGGAACTTCCTTAACATGGGGCCTCCCGTTCTATTAATTTAGATGCCACGCCGTTTATCCGCCGCTGCAGGCGGCTGGCTGCCGTACAAGTTAACGGAGACAGACCCGATCCTGAATGCGGCAAATTGCCGCACCTCTTGTGGACGGAAATCCATCATTGCATCATCACCGGATGGACGGACACGCCACCAACACCCCGGCAGCGACCGCACACCGCAATCTTCATCGGCTGTACCTGCTGCGCAATTTTGAAATCACCGCCATTGGTGCAGGCATTATCGTTGCCATGGTTTTCTTTGACCTTGCCCTGCCACTCGCACCCCTGCTCATCATCCTGGGACTGATCACGCTGTTGAATCTATTCACCTTCACCAGGCTGCATTCGGGGCGGCAGGTCAGCGACCGGGATATCTTCATCCAGACTTTGCTGGATGTGGCCGGTCTGACCGGCGTCTTTATCTGCACGGGCGGCGCCGCCAACCCCTTCGTATGGTTTTACCTGCTCCCGCTGATGATTGCCGCAACCATTCTGCCGCGCACCCATACCTGGGTCATGGCGGTGATAACGGTGATTTGTTATTCATCACTTTTCATCGTCAACATCCCGCCCGGCTTCGGACACACGCAACACCAGGGCGGTTTTCAGATGCACGTCTTCGGTATGTGGCTGGGGTTTGTCATGAGCGCCGGATTCGTTGCCGTGATTATCGTGGGCATGGCGCACAGCCTGCGGGAGCGGGATCGCAAGCTTGCCGAGGCCCGGGAACAGGCGCTGCGGAATGAACGCCTGGTGGCGCTGGGCACCCTCGCTACCGGAGCAGCCCATGAACTCGGTACCCCGCTTGGCACCATGGCCATCCTGACCTCGGAACTCGCGCAGGAATACGCCGACCCTGCGTATGGCGCCCTGCAAAAAAGGCTGGGGATCCTGCGCAGCCAGATTGAGCGCTGCAAGCAGACACTGTCGGGATTGTCCACTTCCGCCGGCGTCGGCCGCGCCGAATCCGGACACCGGATGGCGGTCAAGGCCTACCTGGAACAGGTCATTTCCGAATGGCGGAGGCAACGACCGGAAACCGCCCTGGAGACGATATTCGGGAATGATCCGCCCGCCTGCGAGATCATCGCGGAACACACCCTGACCCAGGCATTGGTCAATATCCTGAACAATGCCGCCGAGGCATCTCCGCAGCAGGTCGCATTGCAGGCCACCTGGACCCTGCAGGAACTGCTGCTCGAGATCACCGACCGCGGACCCGGCCTGAACTCGGATATTCACGGGCAACTGGGTAAAATACCGGTTACCACCAAGGGGGAAGGCCTGGGGATAGGCCTGTATCTGGCCCACGCAACCATCCAGCGGCTGGGTGGATCAATTGAAATAACGCAGCGGGAACAGGGCGGTACCCGATTGCACATCACCCTGCCCCTGCTCTGCTCAGAAGACCGGCAATGACTGGAATGCAAACGGATGCCTCAACGGCGGAAAAACCCGCACTGCTTCTGGTAGACGATGATGAAATCTACTGCATGGTACTGGCCGCTGCGCTGGAGAAACGTGATTTTACCGTGTCCGTTGCACGCGACCTGGCTGGCGCACTGCAACTCGCGTGCGACACCGGGCCGGAATATGCCGTGGTCGATCTTCGCATCGGCACCGAGTCAGGCCTCGAGCTGGTCAGGCAACTGGCGGAACTGGACGGGAACATGCGGATTGTCATGCTGACCGGCTATGCCAGCGTGGCCACCGCGGTGGAATCCATCAAGCTGGGCGCAGTCCACTACCTGACCAAGCCGGCTACGGCCGACGAGATTGTCGCCGCGCTGCAGCGCGATGCGGGTGATACCACAGTCGCGCCCGCCGAACAGCCGCTGTCCGTCAGACGCCTGGAGTGGGAACACCTGCAAAAGGTACTGACCGAGCATAACGGCAATATCTCCGCCGCCGCACGCGCACTGAATATGCACCGGCGTACCCTGCAGCGCAAGCTCGCCAAGCGCCCGGTGAAGGAGTAGGCAATCCTGGCTGATGCATAAATACAACATTCAAATTAAATAAAAATTCAAGTATCAAAAGCAGTTGCCGAAAGCTACAGCAAATGTTGTTTCTTTACCGCAGGTAGTGTACGTTCCCTGACACAGTGCGGGGGTTGTACGGGGGATTGACTTGCAATACCTGGCCTGAGGGTCTCCCGCCTTATAAACCAGCGCTGCATATTTCCAATGATCGAGGAGACAAACATGGTCAACCACCGCGCGATTTATCATGCCACTCGACAGTATTTACTTGCCACAGGCCTGCTGATGCTGAGCGGCGTTGCCGGCGCCAGTGGTTTTGCACTGATCGAGCAAAGCGTCAGCAGCATGGGTACCGCCTATGCCAACGGCTCATCCGGTATTGATGATGCATCAACCATCTGGTTCAACCCGGCGACCATGACCCGGCTGGCGGGCAAAAATGCATCGGGCGGATTCCAGATCGTCGACTCGCGTGTCGATGTTGACGCTTCGGCCAGATACAATCCCGACAATCCACTGATCAGCGGCACTCCGCTGGCCAGCGGAGGCGGTGTCCCTGTCAGCGGGAAAACAAAACCCAATACCGACCTGACCGCCGTGGTCCCGCAAGCCGCCTATTCCCAGCAATATAATGAAAAGCTCTGGCTCGGTATCAGTGTCAACGTCCCATTCGGGCTCAAGACGGACTACGACAGTGACTGGGTCGGCCGCTACAATGCGATCAAATCGGACCTGCTCACCGTCAACATCAATCCATCGATCGCCTACAAGTTCAATGATCGCGCCTCGGTCGGATTCGGTGTCAACGCCCTGTATGCCGACGGTGAACTGACCAACGCCGTGGATGCCGGGCTCCTGGCCGGCATTCCCGGCGGCGCCGATGGCCGCGCCAAGCTGACCGGCAATGACTGGGGCTATGGCTGGAACGTCGGCCTGCTGCTGGAGCCGACAGCGGTAACCCGCTTCGGCCTGCATTACCGTTCCAAGATCGATCTGGATATCGAGGGCGATGCCAAACTCAGCGGCCTCACCGGCCCGCTAGCGGCCTTTAATTTCAAGGAAAGCGCCGTGCTGCCACTCACCCTGCCGGCCTCCGCCTCGGCCAGCGTCTATCATGACATCAGCGACAGGATCGCGCTGATGCTGGATGTCACCTGGACGAACTGGGACGAGGTCCAGGAAATCCGGGTCAAACGTGATTCCGGCGCCCAGCGCCTGTCAGTCTGGGACTGGGATAATTCCATCCGGGTTGCCGTTGGCGGCAGCTACCGCTACAACGATACCTGGCTGCTTCGTACCGGCCTTGCCTGGGACGAAACGCCAATCCCGGACGACTCCCTGCGCAGCCCGGTTGTCCCGGGCAATGATCGCACCTGGTTCACCCTGGGCGCGAACTACCGTTATACAAAGCAGATTTCCTTCGACTTTGGCTATGCACACCTGTTCGTTAATGACCCTGAAATCAGGGGCGAATCCGATGCATTCGACCCCACAACGGGAGCAACCACGGGTACGCACCTTCTCAACGCGAACTATGATGCCGCAGTTGACATGCTGAGTTTCCAGCTGAACTGGGCATTTGACTGAATCGGGGAAATGCCGGGCACAAAAAACCCCGGTCGCTGGCCGGGGTTTTTATCTACCGCGGGTTTTTTATTTTAACCCGGCGATCAGCCCTTTTTCATCAGGAACACAAACTTGCCATTCTCCTCGGAGGAAGCCATGAGATCATTACCGGTCTGCTTGGCAAAGGCCTCGAAGTCCTTGACCGAACCCGGGTCAGTCGCAATAATGCGCAGCACCTTCCCGCTTTCCATACCGTTCAGTGCTTTTTTGGCCCGTAGAATGGGCAGTGGGCAGTTCAGACCCGTCGCATCAAGCTCTTCATCAAAATCCGCCATTGCGTCTCTCCTTATAATTTACGACTGCTGATAAAGACCCGACAATGCGGATCGTTATTAATGGATTGGAATTAAGGAGGAAAACTTATGCTAATACAACCCGGAAGGCAAGTCCCGATTGCAGAAATTTACCGCCGCAACAGCCAGTCTCGCTGAACCCGGTCGACAATCGCCTGTCTGAAACAGGATATTTCAGATATTTTCAGCTATCCACTTAATCCATGCCCGCCAATACCCGATTGCTGCTAGGTATTTTCCTGCTGCTGCCAGCGATCACCGCCATTCCCCAAAGCGACTTCGATGCGCTCCCCAATCTCGGGGATACGGCCGGGCAGGCCCTTTCACCCCAACAGGACAAGGCACTGGGTGCCGCCTTCATGCGCCAGATACGCCAGTCCGGACTGGTGCTGGAAGACGAGGAGGCAACCGGCTACATAGAGGCACTGGGCCACAAACTGTCCATTCACAGTGAGAACCCGGGACACAGCTTCACATTTTTCCTCGTCAAGGATCCTGCAATCAACGCCTTTGCCGGTCCCGCCGGCTATATCGGCGTCAATACCGGTCTGTTCCTGGCCGCCGAGTCCGAAAGCGAGCTGGCAGGCGTCATGGCCCATGAAATCGCACATGTCACCCAGCGCCACCTGGCACGCGCATACGATGCCGCCAACAAGCTGAGCCTGCCGACAACCGCCGCGATGCTGGCGGCGATCCTCATCGGCGCCACCACGGACAGCTCGGCAGGAGCTGCGGCACTCACTGCCGCCTCCGCGGCGAGCGTGCAATACCAGATTAACTTCACCCGTGCCAATGAGCAGGAGGCCGATACCGTCGGCATCCAGACACTGGCGGATGCCGGCTTCGACCCCTACGGCATGCCGCAGTTTTTCGAGCGCCTGCAGAAAAACTCGCGACTCTACGGCACCCGACCGCCGGAATTCCTGAGTACCCACCCGGTCACAACCAACCGTATTGCCGAAGCCGTTGCACGCGCCGATAACTTCCCGAAAATCGCTCCTCACAGCAATCTGGACTTCCTGCTGTTGCGCGCCAAGCTGCGGGTCGAGAGTTATGACGATCCCAGGCGGGTACTCTCCGATGTACAGCGCTATCAGGGCAAAACCGGCGGTAATACACCGGTGGATCAATATGAATTCGCACTGCTGCTTGATGCCAGCGGCCGACACGCCGATGCACTACAGACCATAAAAAAACTGTATGCAAGCGACCCGGACCGGATCATCTACCGGCTTGCGCTGGCGAAAATCCTGCGTGATGCTGAACAACCACAGGCGGCACTGGATGTGTATGCTTCCACCCTGGACCTGTATCCCGGAAACCTCGCAGTCACGCTACCCTATGCCAAAACACTGCTCGCGGTCGGCAAGGCGGAGGCGGCCTATGCGCTCCTGAATGACTACAGCAGTGACTACCCGCAGGATCCGCAGGTCTTCAAGCTGCTCGCACAGGCCGCAGGTGCCACCGGCCGCCAGGTGCAGACCCACACCGCCATGTCACAACACTACTTTCTCAACGGTTTCACCAACCAGGCGATAGAACAGCTGAAACTGGCGCAGAAGTCACCCGGCCTGAGCAATTACGAAGCCGACCGTATCCAGAGTCGCATCAGGGAACTGGAACAGCTGCTGGAGGCTGAAAAATTAGAATAATCACAATTACTGATAATGCATATCCGGCTTGACGGGATATTTTTTAAAATGCTAGTTTCCTCGTAACAGATAAAAATGAACTAAAATAAGGCCATAGACAGTCAATAAACCGAACCGGGGGCGATCGATGAAGACATGCTCTGCTGTCAAGCTGTTTACAACCACACTATTCTCCCTGTGGCTGATCACTGGCTGCGCCAACCAGTCCGCCAAACCGGCCGATTCAATGGCCAGTTCCGAGGCCATGGCAGCGATAGCCAGCGCCAGCGCGGCCATTGACATGGCAAAGGCGAATGACTGGATCTGGCGCGACACGGAATCCTTCCTTGATGAGGCCAGGTCGGCTGCGGAGAGCGGTGACAATGCAACAGCCATCACGCTGGCCAACAAGGCAAGGCTGCAGGCCGAAAACGCCGTGATCCAGTACAACTACGAAAAGACACATCCACGCGGCCTGTAGAAAACACTGTTGGTTTTACGAAAGCCACAAGAGAATCCAGGAGAAGAGACAATGCGGCAAACCGCCAGGAAAAATATCTTTTCAGCTGCATCACTGGCTGCCATGATCGGGGCGCTGGCAGTCACCACAAGCGCCGTCAGCGTCGCGGAAGAAGTGGCAACAGTGCTGGAAAAGGGCAAGGAAACGGCATTCGACCGCAAGCTGGGCAACTGTCTTGCCTGCCATGCGATCGATGACGGCACCCTGCCCGGCAATATCGGACCACCCCTGATCGCCATGAAACAGCGCTACCCGGACAAGGCGAAGCTGCGCGACCAGATCTGGGATGCCACCGTCAGAAACCCGAACACCATCATGCCCCCCTTCGGCCGGTTCCGGATACTGAGCGAGGAGCAAATCGACTGGATAACGGAATACATCTATACGCAGTAGTAAAACGCAGCCAACATCACCAGGAGAAAAGCACGTGACTAGCATGAAACGCAGGATTTTTCTGAAAGGCTCCCTCGCATCCGGCGCCATCGGCATGGCCGTCGGTTCCGGTCTGCTCACTCCGCGCACCACACTGGCCGCATGGGCCAGGGACGCCTTCAATGCCACGGATGTCAATAAAGCACTCTCCAAACTGTTCGGCACCTCCGAGCTGACCGGTGACAAAGAAGGCCGGATCACCATCAAGGCTCCCGATATCGCCGAGAACGGCGCCGTCGTCCCGGTTTCCGTCACCACGGATATCCCGGACGTCGAGTCCATCTCGATCTTTGCCGAGAAGAACGCCAACCCGCTTGCCGCCAATTTCATCCTCGGTCCGGGCACCGAAGGCTATGTCTCGACCCGCATCAAGATGGGCAAGACGGCCAGCGTCATTGCCGTCGTCAAGGCCGGCGGCAAACTGATCAGCACCGGGAAAGAGGTCAAGGTTACCATCGGCGGCTGCGGCGGTTAATCAGCCGGAGCATGAGTCAACGCATCATTATAGAGATCAGTCGCACCAAGAGGATTCACCATGGCAACTATCAAAATGCGCGCAAAGATCGACGACGGCGTAACCACCATCAAGGCCCTTATCAGCCACCCGATGGATACCGGCATGGTCAAGGACTCGAAAACAGGGGAGCTTATCCCGGCCCATTTTATCCAGGAAGTTGTCTGTGAACACAAGGGCAATGCCGTCATGACGGCCAACTGGGGGCCTGCCGTTTCCAAGAATCCTTACCTCTCTTTCCGCTTCACCGGCGGTGCTGCGGGTGACACCGTCAAGCTCAGCTGGGTGGACAACAAGGGAGAAAAGGATTCAGCGGAAACCACCATCAAGTAATCGCCTGACGACGGACAACAGATTTATTGACCCGGGGGACATTCAATGAAACAACTCCTGACCGCAATTCTGGTATTCGGGCTGCTTGGAAGCTTCATGGTACCGGCACAGGCAACACCTCAGGAAGACCTCGAGAAATTCAGGGCCTACTTCATGAAGCGTTTTCCGGATACCCCGTTCAACGACTTTATCAATGGTGTGTACTCAATCGATCCCGCATCACGCGAACAGTGGATGGAAATCGAGGAATTTCCGCCGTATGAACTGAACATCGAGAGCGGCAAGGAACTCTTCAACAAGCCTTTTGCCAATGGCAAGACCTACGCCAGCTGCTTCGACAACAATGGCATCGCTATCGCTAACCGCTATCCGTTCTACGATAGCGGTTCGGGCAGGGTGATTACGCTGGAATCGGCGATCAACGACTGCCGGGTCGCCAACGGCGAAGAACCCCTGCCGTACGAGAAGGGTAAAATTGCCGACATCTCGGCCTATATGCATTACACCTCGCGCGGAAACATCATCAACATCGTCATCCCGGATGATCCGGGCGCCCTGGCCGCCTACGAGCGCGGCAAGGCGCATTTCTACGCCAAGCGCGGGCAGTTGAACATGGCCTGTGCCGACTGCCACGTCTTTAACTCCGGCAACAGAATCAGGGCCGATATCCTGAGCCCGGCGCTGGGACAGGTCACACACTTCCCGGTATATCGCTCCAAGTGGGGCGGGTTGGGCACATTGCACCGCCGCTACTCGGGCTGCAACAAGCAGGTACGCGCCAAGCCGTACAAGGGGCAGAGTGACGAATACCGGACACTGGAGTATTTCCACAGCTACATGAGCAATGGTCTGGAAAGCAACGGCCCGGGGGCCCGCAAGTAAGCCCTGCCCGAAGGTGATGTAACGCAACCGGAGCCCGGCTTGCCCAAGCCGGGCTTTTTTACGCCGCCGGGCACTCCGCTACGGGCCCGCAGCCCCCGGTTCCGGAAAACGGTGTCGCCCGTGCCCCGGACCAGGCAATACCTGCCCGGGCCGCACTGATATCAACACGGAGTCGAATCATGAACCTGTCGCGTCGAGAATTTCTTCACCTGCTGGCCGTTGCCAGTGCCGCCGGTTTCACCCTGAACGGCTGCGAGGCCGGCACGGAGGCATCCAGTGCCGCAGCCGGCGCAAAACCGGCCGGGCAACCGACGGACCCCTACGAACTGCCGGCATTCGGCAATGTCTCCCTGCTGCACTACACCGACTGCCATGCACAGCTGCTGCCGATCTATTACCGGGAACCCAGCATCAATCTGGGCGTGGCCGGCATGCGGGGGCAGCCTCCGCACCTGGTCGGCGAGAAACTGCTGGCTTACTACGGCATTACACCCGGCAGCCGCGAGGCGCATGCCTTTACCTATCTGAATTTTGCCGATGCCGCGCACAAGTATGGCAAGACCGGCGGGCTGGCCCACCTCAAGACCCTGATCGACCGAGTCAGGTCCCGGCGTCCAGGCTCCCTGCTGCTGGACGGCGGCGATACCTGGCAGGGTTCGGGGACTGCGCTGTGGACCCGTGCCCAGGACATGGTGGATGCGCAGCTGTTACTGGGCGTGGATGTCATGACCCCGCACTGGGAGATGACCTTCGGCGCCGACCGGGTCATGGAAATCATCGAAAACGATTTCGCCGGCAAGATCGACTTCGTCGCCCAGAACGTGGTCGACAATGATTGGGAAGAACCCGTATTCAAGGCCTACACCCTGAGAGAGATCAATGGCGTCCCCACCGCCATTATCGGGCAGGCCTTCCCCTACACACCGGTGGCGAATCCGCGTTACCTGATCCCGGACTGGAGCTTCGGTATCCGCGAAGACAACATGCAGAAGACTGTCGACCAGGCGCGCGAGGCCGGCGCCCAGGTGGTGGTTGTCCTGTCCCACAACGGCATGGACACCGACCTCAAGATGGCGTCCAGGATATCCGGCGTCGATGCCATCATGGGCGGCCATACCCATGACGCCGTACCAGCACCCGTGGTGGTTGAAAACCCGGGCGGCAAGACCCTGGTGACCAATGCCGGCTCAAACAGCCAGTTCCTCGGCGTGCTGGACTTCGATGTGCAAGGCGGCAGGGTACGCGACTACCGCTACAGGCTCCTGCCGGTGTTTTCCAACCTGATCGATGCGGACCCGGCGATGAGCGCCTACATCGACAAGGTGCGGGCGCCCTATGCGGAAAAGCTCGGCGAGAAACTGGCACTCACCGACGAAGTTCTGTACCGGCGCGGCAACTTCAACGGCACCTTCGACCAGCTGATCTGCGACGCCCTCATGGATGTGAAGGGCGCCCAGATTTCCCTGTCACCGGGGTTCCGCTGGGGCGTCAGCGTGCTGCCGGGCGAACCGATCACCCTGGACCACGTGATGACGCAGACGGCCATCACCTACCCCATCACCACCCTCAACAACCTGACCGGCGCCCAGATCAAGAACATCCTCGAGGATGTGGCGGACAACCTGTTCAACCCCGATCCCTATTACCAGCAAGGCGGCGACATGGTGCGTACCGGCGGCCTGAAGTACACCATAGACCCGACCGCCGCCATGGGCCGCCGCATCTCCGACATGACACTGGACGGTGAACCGCTGCAGCCGGAGAAGGCCTATGCCGTGGCCGGCTGGGCGAGCATGGAGGAACAGGCGGACGGTGCTCCGGTCTGGGATATAGTGGCTGAATACCTGCGCGACAAAAAAACCATCAGCCGGATCGAATTAAACGAGCCGATACTCAGGAACGTGGCGGGCAATCCGGGGCTGGCCTGAACTGAATTCCCCGCCCGCTCCTTACTGTATGTAGCAGTGGTCATGCGCCCGCCGCCGTTGCTGCCGGCGGAACGGACCCTGCCGCCCCGCCAGCGACCTGCCCCTCGATACTGCCGTTACGGTGTCGCCGCGCCCCCGGGGCCGTCCAGCACCAGGAGACCATCTTTCAGAGGAATGCGGCCTGCCGGCCGGTGGTCCATGTGCACCTCGCCTTCCTGGTCACCGATGCGATAACTGACATCGTAGCCGACGACCTTGTCATGCGAGTCCATCACCGTGTGACACTGGCGTTCCGTCGTGCTGTAGGTATCCTTTTCCTGCATGTTCTGCTGCACCTTGTTGCCGGCATAGCCGCCGGCCACGGCGCCGGCCACGGTGGCAAGCTTCTTGCCGGTGCCGCCGCCGACCTGATTGCCCAGGACACCGCCCAGAATGGCGCCAGTGGCGGTACCCACAATCTTGTGTTCGTCCTTGACCGGTTTCTGCCGCGTGACCACCACGTCCTCACAGACTTCCCGGGGTGTATTTACGGTCTTGGTGACTTCCGTGACGTTGTACACCTCGGCATAGGCGGGTGCCGCTTCCTTTTTGCTGAGCATCTTGTAACCGGCGATGGAGCCACCCGCCGTGGCCACGACGGCGCCGACGACCAGCCCGGTTAGCATTGATTTATCCATCCTGACCTCCAGTTTAAGGTTAAGTACCGCGTCTGCAGGAAAACTGCAAATCCACAGCAATACACACGCAGGGCAATATTATAACGAATAGCGCATGGCAAGGTTTGGGGACTACCGCACAGAAATTCGGGAAATCCGTTGCCGCAGAAGGCAAGTGCCTGCGTGGTCTGAAAATACATCCAGTCATTTTGCCTGGATTGCCTGCCGGGAATCCGAGCGCGGGCAGGCAGACCGGGCAGTTTTATTCCGTTACCGCCAGCCGTCAGGCGACGGTCTTGCACAGTGCACGCCACGGCAGCGGACGGCGAACTCCGGCTGGAATCCATCTGCCGCAGCGATCGGGCTAATATTCAACCATCCTTGCTATCGATGCACCGTCGTGGGTTACCGTGGCGGCCATGGACTTCTTCATCTGGCTGCAGCACGTCATGGTCCATGCGATACCGCTGCCATGGCGGCTGCACCGCGTACAGCGCACGGACCTGGACTTCGATGTCACCACGGGTGCGCTCTTCCATAACCCGGGAGGTGCCCTGTCCATGCTGATCAACCCGGCGGGCGTATGGATCAGTTCCGCGCCTGACACATCCGTTCCGGAAATCCGGGGCCAGGTCCCGGGTATCACTCCAGGCGCTTGCCGGCGAGGGTCGGCGCCTTGTCAGTGCGCGTTTCCAGCTTGAGGTAGCTTAGCAGTCGCACGCCGCCATCCGCGTGCAGCGTCTCGTGAATCTCCCCGACGGCAGCCAGGATCGCGCCCAGCTCTCCCTCGATATTGGTACCCGAGGCATGCGTCTCGATGATGAAATCATGACCTTCAAGCAGTTCGACGACGCGGGCGATCTCCCTTCTGACGGAGACCCCGGCGCCGATCGGGACGACCTGGAGTTCGGCAGTTGCTCGCATAATATAAGCCCCGTGGCCCGGGAAGGTAGCTGCCAGCGTAACCCCCCTGTCCTGTCTCCGCAATGCCGGCCACCGCTGTAACACCATGATATACAGCAGGCCGGTCAGCGCCGCTGTTGAACTCACCCCGTTTCCTGTAGATTATCTGCTCCGGCAGATGCAGCCAGCGGCGATCCGGCAGGAGAAAAGGCATGGCAGAGGAAACGGTAACGATACGGGACAATGCAACAGGGCGCGAAGTCGAACTGCCCGTCATGCGGGGCACGCAGGGCCCACCCACCATTGATATCGGCCGGTTCTACCGGGAAATGGGGTACTTCACCTACGATCCCGGCTTCCTCTCAACGGCGAGCTGCCGGAGCAGCCTGACTTACATCGACGGCGATGCGGGGGTGCTGCAGTATCGCGGCTACCCGATCGAGCAGCTCGCCGAGCACAGCAGCTTCCTCGAGGTGGCCTACCTGTTGCTGAAGGGTGACTTGCCGGTCAGGAAGGAACTGGAGGAATTCACGGACGTCGTCGTGCATCACAGCATGCTCAATGAAAGCCTGAAGGGCTTTATCAACGGCTTCTATCATGACGCACACCCCATGGCGATCATGGTCGGTGTCGTCGGTTCGCTGTCGGCCTTCTATCACGACTCCACCGATATCAATAATCCCGCGCACCGCGAAATCGCCGCCTATCGCATGATCGCCAAAATGCCGACCATTGCCGCGGCCAGTTACAAGCATTCGATAGGAGAACCGCAGGTGTATCCGGACAACCGGCTGAGCTATACCGGCAACCTCCTGCACATGATGTATTCCGTGCCGTGCGAACCCTACCAGATAGATCCGATTGCCGAAAAGGCGCTCGACCTGATTTTTATCCTGCACATCGATCACGAGCAGAACGCCAGCACCTCGACCGTGCGCCTTGCGGGCAGTTCCCGCGCCAATCCGTTCGCCTGCATCTCCTCGGGCATCACGGCGCTCTGGGGCCCGGCCCACGGGGGTGCCAACGAGGCGGTGCTCAAGATGCTGGCAGAGATCGGTGATGTCAGCCACATACCGGAGTATGTCGCGCGCGCCAAGGACAGGGATGACCCTTTCCGGCTGATGGGCTTCGGCCATCGTGTCTACAAGAACTACGATCCCCGTGCGCGCATTATCAGGCAAATGTGCCACGAGGTGCTCGAAAAACTGGGCCGTGCCGACGAACCCATGTTCGAGCTGGCGCTGCGGCTGGAAGAAATCGCGCTGCAGGATGATTATTTCGTGGAACGCAAGCTCTACCCCAACGTCGATTTCTATTCCGGGCTGATCTACCGCGCGCTGGGCATTCCGACCAACATGTTTACGGTCATGTTCGCCATTGCGCGCACGGTTGGCTGGGTTGCCCAGTGGATGGAAATGATCGGCGATGACGACCAGCGCATCGGCCGGCCGCGACAGCTCTACGTGGGGCCGGCAAAACGCGACTATGTCCCGGTGGAAGACCGCTGATGCCCGGCACCCTGTAAATCGCCGCCAATACCGGCCGGCGATAAGTGGTGCGGACAACAATGGAAATTCCATCCGCCGGTACCCCGAAACTCCCCGACCGTTTCGGCCGCCACATTGCCTTGTTCCGGCGTTGACGTGCCACAGGACATCGAACAGCACCTTGAGCCGGACACGTGCGGTGAAAACAACGTGAAGCGCGCCTTCGAACCCGGATCCCGGTCCGTCAGCCTGTGTCACGTGCAGGTCACGGGAGGCTGATATGTCCCCGGACTCCCGCCAGGCAGCGGTCTTTCCCAGGCAACAGATCACGGCCGTCATTCTTGCCGGTGGACAGGCGCGGCGAATGGGCCAGTGCGACAAGGGACTGATCATGCTGGCCGGTCAGCCAATGATCGAATTCATTATCGCCGCCTTGCAACCGCAGGTCGGTGCCGTGCTTATCAACGCGAATCGCAACCTGGAAGCCTATCGGGCCTACGGATTCCCGGTCGTCGAGGACAGGCCGGGCGGCTTTAGCGGGCCGCTCGCCGGTATAGCCAGCGGCATGCGGACTGCAACCACCCCCTATCTCCTGACCGTGCCCTGCGATTGCCCGTTGCTGCCCGAAGTACTGACGGAATCATTGTTTCTGGCCCTCCTGGAAAACCGGGCCGAGATCAGCACAGCACATGACGGCATCCGCATGCAGCCTGTTTTTTCCCTGATGCGCCGGGAACTGTTGCCCGGCCTGCTGGACTACCTGGGAAAAGGCGGACGCCGGGTCGACGCCTGGTACGCACGGCATCGCCTGGCGCTGGCCGATTTTTCCGACAGACCGGCCGCCTTCCTGAACGTCAATACACCGGCCGAAAAAATGGCGCTGGAGCAGTGTCTGAGGCTGCATACCGACCGGCCGGCATCATAAACACCAGGGTCCCTGGCAGAACCCGTCAAGGGTCTGTCCGAATGCGAGGACTGCGGATGCGTTCCTTACCGGGCGAAAATCCCGCGGTGTCGCTACCGCTCGCAGAAACGCGCACAAAGGAATGCGGCGATTTCGCCGGGATTGTTGATGTCCAGGACCGGCAGGGCGGTGGAGACGGGAAGTTCACTGTCGGTCGCAACGGCAATGACGCTGTCGTCTTCCGGATACAGCGGCGGTTTACCGAGCTTCGCACGGTAAAGTTCCACCTTCGGATAGGTCTCGTGCTTGAAACCCTCCACCAGGATGATGTCCAGTGTCTCCTGATCCAGCCTGGCAAGCAGGTGGTTAAGATCCGGATCTGTTCCGGTTCCCCTCTCGACGACCAGCGCCTCGCGCCGCGACGAGGCAACCAGCATCTGCACGGCACCGGACTTGCGCAGTTCATAACTGTCCTTGCCGGGTTTGTCGATATCAAAACCGTGATGCGCGTGCTTGACCATGCCGACTTCAATACCCCGGTCACGCAGCAGGGGGATGATCTCCTTCAACAGGGTTGTCTTTCCCGTACCGCTCCACGCGGCGAAACCGACAACCGGTTTGCGTGCATTCGTCAGCATGTATCTTTCCTGTAGTCATCACTTGTCGCCGGTCTTCCAGCGACCGGCGGCATCGTGATCACTCTGGCGGGCCTCGACCCAGCGGGCAGCGTCGCCGATGCGCTCCTTTTTCCAGAACGGCGCCCGCGTCTTGAGGTAATCCATGATGAATTCACAGGCGGCAAAGACGTCGCGCCGGTGCCTGCCGGCCGTGGCAACCAGCACGATCCGCTCGGCGGGTTTAAGTTCGCCCACCCTGTGGATGACGACGCTATCCAGCAGGTCCCAGCGTGCCTGCGCCTCATCCACGATGTTTCCGAGCGCCTTCTCGGTCATCCCCGGGTAATGCTCCAGCGTCATGGAGGATACCCGCTCATTGTCACTGGATTCACGCACCAGCCCGATAAAGCTGGCGATGGCACCGGCGGCGGGGTTGCGTTCTGCCAGTTGCCGGATGATGGCACCGGTATCGAAGTCTTCCTGCTGGATACGGATCACAACGATTCAGCCGCCGGTTACCGGCGGGAAAAAAGCTACCTCGTCACCGTCGCGGAGGGTGCTCCCTGTATCCGCCAGTTCCTGGTTGACAGCCACCATCACCCGGCGACGGCCGCTGAATTCCTCCGCCCACGGCGCGCCGCGCGCGCGCAAGCCGGCCACCAGGTCGCTGATCCGTCGCACTTCCGGGGCCAGTTCGATCTCCTCGGACGGGGTGTCCAGGGCCTCGCGCAGTCGCGCGAAATAGAGGACTTTCACCGGCATCTCATGCCCCGCGGACCCAGCGACCGCTCTTGCCGCCCTGTTTCTTCAGGAGCCGGACGCCTTCGATGGACATGCCGCGATCCACTGCCTTGCACATATCGTAGATCGTCAGTGCCGCCACGGAGGCGGCGGTCAGGGCTTCCATCTCGACCCCCGTCTGCCCGCGGGTCTTGCAGGTGGTCCGGACAAGCAGGCGGGAATGCTCCCGGTCGGGATGCAGTTCCACCTGGATTGATGTCAAGGCCAGCGGATGGCACAGCGGAATCAGCTCCCAGCAGCGTTTGGCGGCCTGGATACCGGCCACGCGGGCAACTGCCAGGACATCCCCTTTCTTGAGTGCGCCTTCCTCGATCAGCCGCAGCGTTTCCTGCTGCATTACAACACCAGCCTCTGCCACGGCCTCGCGCAGGGTGGCATCCTTGGCGGAGACGTCAACCATGCCGGCCGCGCCGGTTTCATCGATGTGCGTCAGTCGGCTCATGCAAGCAGCTCGCTGAAGGGATAGAACTGTACTTTATCACCGGGGGCAACGGTTGTACCGACCGGTATCAAGGCCAGCCCGTCTGCCCAGCAGGTGGATGACAGGACGCCGGAACCCTGGTTCGGGTAGATCTCGATGCGCGGTTCACCCTCTCCGCCCTGTACCAGTCGTGCCCGCAGGTATTCACGCCGCTTGCCGGACTGGCGCCATTCAAAGGCCGCTGCTACCGGGATTCCCCGGGGCTGGACATCGGCAATACCCTGCAGTTTACGCACATACGGCCGCACGAACAGGCAGAAGGTGACGAATACGGAGACCGGGTTACCCGGCAGGCCGAGAAACGGCACGCCCTGCACACGGGCATAGGCCAGCGGCTTGCCGGGCTTGACGGCAATGCGCCACAGCCTGAGCTCACCCAGCTCCTCCAGTGCCAGGCGCACGTAGTCTTCTTCACCGACAGATACCCCGCCACTGGTTATCACCAGGTCGGCCGCTTGCGCCGCGGCATTGATCGCCTGCCGGGTTGCATCCAGGGTATCGGGAACCAAGCCCTGATCCAGCACCTCGCAACCCAGCCCTTCCAGCAATCCGTTGAGGACATAGCGATTGGAGTTGTAGATTTGTCCGGCACCCGTTTTCTGCCCCGGTTCCACCAGTTCATCGCCGGTAAAGAAGGTACTTACCCTCACCCTGCGATACACCGGTAGGCGGGCAATACCGACGGATGCGGCCAAACCGACATCCTGCGGCCGCAGGCGCAGCCCCGTCACGAGAATTTCGTCGCCGGCGGCGATATCTTCACCGGCAAGGCGGACATTGGCACCGGACTTTACCGGCCCTTCAAGGGTGACGTTCCCGCCCCTGGCAACGCAATGCTCCTGCATGACGACCGCATCGGCCCCACCCGGCAGCGGTGCTCCGGTAAATATACGCGCCGCCGTACCGGTTGCCAGCGGGGCGCCGGCCTGGCCGGCGGCGATGCGCCGGGACACCGGTAGCGTCTGTTTTCCGGGCGCGCGGATATCCCGACTGGCGACGGCATAGCCGTCCATTGCACTGTTATCCGCCGGCGGTACGTTGATGTCCGAATACAGGTTCGATGCCAGTACCCGGCCGCAGGCCGCGGCAAGTTCGACCGTCTCCACTTCCATGCAGGTCCAGGCATCCCCGAGCAGCAGCGCCAGTGCATCCTCGAATGTCATCAGGGAAACGCGATCCGGCGAACAGGCGTCATTCATGGGTTCAGGCGGGATTCACTTTTCACGCAGGCGCGGCAGCAGCTCGACCAGGTTGCACGGCCGGTGACGGTTGTCGAGCTGGTGCGCAATGATCCTGTCCCAGCCCGTCCGGCAGGCACCGGTGGATCCTGGCAGCGCGAACAGGAAGGTCGCATTGGCGATGCCGGCGATGGCACGGGACTGGAGGGTGGAGGTATGTATCTCCTCATAGGAAAGCCACCGGAACAGTTCTCCGAAGCCGTCGATCTCGGTGTCGAACAACGGACGGAGGGCATCCGGGGTGATGTCGCGGCCGGTGAGACCCGTGCCGCCGGTGGTGATCACGGCGCTCACGTCCGGATCGGCAATCCAGCGCGAGACGGTCGCACGAATCCGGTACCGGTCATCCGGGACGATGACCTTTTCGGCCAGTGTGTGACCGGCCCCGGTCAGGCACTTCACCAGCGTATTACCGGATTTGTCGGTGTGCTCCGTGCGGGTGTCCGAGACGGTCAGTATCGCTATCGATACCGGCACGAATCCGCGCGGCTGGCTCTCATTGTGGTTCATGTCGTCAGCACTGTTGTGTGGGCAGGGCTATTCGCCAGTGCACGGATTATATCGTTTCCGTGGAATCCCGAACAAACCCCGGGCCTGCCATAAGGCCCGAACAGGCGTCCCGCCGCAGGGCCCCGGGCATAGTCGAACGCTGCCAGGAACCAGGCAGTGGCAATAAACCGGGAGCACGCGGCTATTACAGGCATATTGACGATTCGCTGCAGAAAAAACCGGCAGTATTGGGGAATATGGTGTATGATACCTGTTACCGGTATGGATGGCGGCAGTCCCGTATTGCCACCGCATCCGGTAGACGAGTCTCAGTTGCACTTTACCCAGGTTAATTCACCGGCTGTATCACCTGTTGATTACCTCTGTTGATTACCTCCATGATTTGCGATTGAACACACTTATAGAGATTTACCAGAGGTAATTTACATGAATACAGGCACCGTTAAATGGTTCAATGAATCCAAGGGTTTTGGCTTTATCGCCCCCGCAGATGGCAGTGAGGATGTGTTTGTACACTTCTCTGTGATCGAGGGTGGCGGTTTCAAGACCCTGGTCGAGGGCCAGAGTGTGAGTTTCATGGCCGAGCGTGGCCCCAAGGGTCTGCAGGCCAGCAAGGTCACGGCAAGCTGATCTGCTTGTCCACCCGAAACAGTCGAAGGACCCCGCAGGCTTGCGGGGTCCTTTTTGCGTCCAGTGACGGACGTACGGCCGCTACGGACATCCTGTCCTCTCGCGGCACTTGTACCTCCCTGTACATCGTCCCGGAGCGCAGGGATGGCCACTCTCGCACATCCCTGCGCTCCGTGGCACTCGGACATCCTGTCCAGCGCGCGAGAGGGATATCCCTGGCCGCACACTACCGTTCCCCAGCGAGGAGATCTCCATGAAAAAGATGTATGTCGGCAACCTGCCCTATGACGCCACCGAGGAATCCGTGCAGGAACTGTTTTCCACCTATGGCACGGTGCGGTCCATCAAACTGGCCGCCGATGTGTTTTCAGGAAAATGCAGGGGGTTCGGTTTTATCGAAATGGAAGGCCATGAAGCCCGTGCCGCGATAGCCGGCCTTGATGGTAAAACGCTCGGCGACAAGTCGTTGCGTGTGAACTTTGAAAATCCCCGCAGCGTGCGCGGGCGTCGCCGCTGACCGGCGCGGGTGGCAGACATGTCTTTTTACGGGACATATTCACCGTCTCCGTCATCGGGTACCGGCGCTACATCCTCAACGGGCACCGGCGCTTCATCCTCGACGGGCACCGGCGCTTCATCCTCGACGGGCTCGTCCGCGTAGCGATCCGCTGGATAACCGCCCGACGCCATGATGCAGCCGTCGATGTAATCGGCTAACTGCTCCTGGGGAATGCCATAATCTTCGGCATCCTGCTGGCACCGGGCCGTGATGTCGGCCTGTTCCTCCTGCGTTAACGCCAGGCACCCGGTCCCGACACCCATACACCCGAGCGCGATACCTGCGATAACCGTTTTATTCAATGACAACATGCGCCTCACCTCCTGCATCACTATGTGAACTGTAACCGCCGGAAGACGGCGGGCTGTCATGGTCAACAACAGTCAGCCACTTCGCATGACCCGGGCCGGCGTCTGGTTGACTGCGTGCTCGACCTCGCCCTTGTTTTCGAGCCACCCCGGGTACCGGATGTCGATATTCGCGAGGTGGCTGCAATCCACCTGGTATTGGCGCGCACCCGACGTGGCAAGGCGGTCACTGACGTCTTGCCCAAAGGCTACATCATGGTCGACTGTGGACCAGCGTTCGGCATGCGCCATGCCTGGCATTTCCAGAATATGCAGGCGCCTGCCAGTACCCCGCGGGGTTTTCTTTGCGACGTCGGCCGTGCCGGTATGTTAAACTGAAGTATATAATATCTGGCCGAACGGAAATACAATGAATGAAACGATTCTGAATCTGTTAAGCGGCGGCATCGCACAGTTCTCAACCGGCGCCCTGATCATTACCGGGCTGATTCTCACCCAGATCACCATCGCCGGTGTCACCATCTACCTGCACCGCCATCAGGCTCACCGCGCCCTGGACCTGCACCCTGTTACCAGCCACTTCTTCCGCTTCTGGCTGTGGGTGACGACCGGTATGGTCACCCGGGAATGGGTGGCTATCCACCGCAAACATCACGCGAAATGCGAATCGCCACAAGACCCCCACAGCCCGCAGGTTCTGGGTATCCGCAAGGTCCTGTGGCAGGGCGCCGAGCTCTACCGGCAGGAGTCGCACAATCGTCAAACCCTTGAGGGTTACGGTCATCACACACCGGATGACTGGCTGGAGCGCCGGCTGTATTCCCGCTATTCCTGGCTGGGCGTCAGCCTGATGCTGGTACTGGATGTTGTCCTGTTCGGGATTCCGGGCCTGATCCTGTGGGCCATCCAGATGGCGTGGATTCCGTTCTGGGCGGCCGGCGTCATCAACGGCATCGGGCACTGGTGGGGTTATCGCAACTATGAAACCCGGGACGCGTCCCGCAATATTTCACCGATCGGGATCATCATCGGTGGCGAGGAACTGCACGCCAACCACCATGCCTTTCCGGCATCGGCACGGTTTTCGAGCAAGTGGTGGGAGTTCGATCTGGGCTGGGTCTGGATTCGCCTCATGGCCCTGCTGGGCCTGGCGCGGATCAAGAAGGTTGCACCGCGGCCGGTGATCCGTCCCGGGAAGGTGAGCATCGATATGGACACGGTTCGGGCCGTGGTACTGAACCGCATGCACGTCATGGCTACCTATGCCCGGGAGGTCATCCGCCCGGTTCTGCGCCAGGAACGGAGGCACTGCGACGGTTCCTGCCGCCGGCTGCTCCGGAATGCGCGTGGCCTCCTGACCCGCGAGGCCTCGCTGATCGATGAACTGGCACGTGGACGACTGGAGCAGATCCTCGGCCAGTTCAGAAACCTGCGCATCGTCTACCAGTATCGCCAGCAATTGCAGTCGGTCTGGGCTCGCAAGGCGACCAGCCAGGAGCACCTGCTGCAGGCACTGCAGGAATGGTGCCGCCAGGCGGAGGCCACCGGCATCGCCGCGCTGCAGGAATTCGCGCAACGTCTGCGCGGCTACAGCCTGCAGCAACCCACGTAAAGCCGCTTTATACACGGGGGCGGAATTTCACCGCCAGGCAGAGGCATCCCGCTCCTGATTTGCAGGATAAGGGATAAGGGGTGTTATTGCGGTCGCGGCACGAGCGCGACTTCATCGCCGTGTTCGAGCGGCGTGTACGGTACGGCAAAATGCCTGTTCACGGTGACCTGCACCCTGTCGGGTGCAAAGGCCTCGCCCCGGCCATCCTGCCGGGTGCGCAGCCATGTCAGCAGGGTTTCGACATCGGTGACCGCCGCCGGCAGCTCGACGAACTCCTCGTCCCTGCCGGCCAGTTTCGCCAGCTGGACGAAATACAGCAGCCTGACGGCAACCTTGCCGCCCGCCCCGGTTTACCGGCCCCTGTCGTGCTGCCGGCCATGCGCGCGCAGTGCCTGCAGATAGCTCTGCCAGTTGCGTTCATAGTTGAGGCCCAGGTCGTGCAGGGCATCCCAGGTGCACCTGGCTGAGTACCCGTCATCGAAGTCCAGCCGCAGGGACGCCGTCCCTTGCGGTTCGATATGCGTGATCCCGACCATCTGCTTGCCATGAACGGGCATGTCCGTTTCCCGCCCGTCTTCTGCGGGCAGCGTGACACGGAGGTATTCGCAGGGATACATGAAGCGCGCGCCATCCGGGAAGGCGATTTCCAGCAGACGCGATTTCCGGTGCAGCTTGATTCCGGTCGGTGTGATGCCTGCCGCAGATTCGGTCATGGTGGTTCCTGTCATGGGGGTCAGGGTTGACCGGAAACGGGGCGACACGATTCAGGTCATCAGCATACGCCATGACGGGCGCTGCAGACAGTGAGGCGGGTACGCCAACCCACATTTTTCACAAGGCTACAATTCCCCATGCCGCGTCAACACTGTTATTGATCCTGAATCAGACAGGCCCCAACGACAGGGAGGAAACGGGCATGGCAAGTGACGACGAATCGATTACCCTTACCGCAAGACACCACGACAAACCGGGGACGCTGCACTGCGGGGTCACGCGTGAAGACTTCGTGGCGGTGGGCGGCGACGTTTCGGCCATCGTGGATGGCCAAAAGGTCGAATTCGAGCGCCTGCATGTCAGCGTCGTGCGCAAGGGTGACGAGTACACATTCACCCGGTACGGTTAAAGGGGCCGGGAGCGGCAACCCGTCTCCATGGTCCGGCAGGCAGCGTATAACACTCTTGAAAATGAGGTTTTTCCGCAGTCCGGGCCGCTGACAAGCCTGCGCCAATCCGGGGAGAGTGTGCTATTAGTTATTGTAAGAGGCAGCCAAACCAACGGATAAATGCAGAGTGCAGACCTGTAGAGAAATTCGCCGTGCGAATGCGCCCCCGCAAACCGCAGCAGCCATGGATATCGTCAACCGCAACGGGTCTTCAAATCGTTTTGTAAACCAAGGGTTGTGGTTCTGGCTTGCCTTCTCTATGACGGCCGATGCCGTCGCGGCAGACAGCGCCAGATACGCTGGGGGGAGTTGCACAAGATGAACAAACTCGGCAAACAGGATGCACTCATCATCATGAACGTCCAGAATGATTTCTGTCCGGGTGGCGCCATGGCCGTACCGGAAGGCGACCAGGTCATACCCGTCCTGAATACCTGGATCGCCGCGGCGCAACAGGGCCAGGCGGTGATTGTCGCATCGCGCGACTGGCACCCGCCGGGACATATCAGTTTCCGGGAACGGGGCGGTCCCTGGCCGCCGCACTGCGTCCGGCACACACGGGGCGCGCGGTTCCATGACGGGCTGCGACTGCCGGTCGACGCCATCGTCATCGACAAGGGCGATGATGCCGATCACGACAGCTACTCGTCCTTCGATCGGACGGATCTGCATGCCCGGTTGAAGGCTGCCGGCGTCAGACGACTCTGGCTCGGCGGCCTGGCGCTGGACTACTGCGTCCTGTCCACGGCACTGGATGCCGCCAGGCTGGGTTACGAGGTGCACGTGATCGAGGCGGCGACGCGTCCCGTCGATACATCGCACGAGGAAAAACAGGCGACTGTTGATCTACTGCACGATGCCGGGATAGCCGTCGAGGGTGCATTGCGCAAGGCCGGGTAAACCCGATCATTGCATAAAATCATAGTGTGGGAGCGGCGCCTCGGCGCGATTCGCGCCGGGGCGGCGCTCCTATGCAACAGCGCAGGAACTCACCAGCGGCGAATTCCGGCATCAATACACCAGGATTTATTTCTTTCTGCAAGTTACCTGTCGAAGCCGGGTTTCAGGTTGTGGTTTATGCAACTATCGGGTAAATCCCGTGTCAACGGACTTGCTCCGAAAGCGCACAAGCGGGATCATGCACGCTATAGCCGATTTCGACCTATCGGCCCGCCGCGGTCCGGATAACGCCCATGTCCAATAAAACCTTCATCCTGTCCGACGCCCTGTACGACTATCTGCTTTCCGTGTCGCTGCGCGAGGACGCCGTGTTACGGCGCCTGCGCGAGGAGACGGCGCAGGATGCCATGTCCATGATGCAGATCGCCCCGGAACAGGGGCAGTTCATGGCCCTGCTGGTCCGGCTCATGGGCGCGCGCAGGGCCCTGGAGATCGGCGTCTACACGGGCTACAGCGCCCTGTGCGTGGCCCGGGCGCTGCCCGCCGACGGCAGGCTCGTCGCCTGCGATGTCAACGAGGCCTGGACGGCCGTGGCGCAACGCTACTGGCGCGAGGCGCAGGTGCACGACAGGATCGACCTGCGGCTCGCACCGGCGCTGGAAACCCTGGAGCAACTGATTCAGGCCGGCGAGACGGGCAGCTTCGATTTCGCCTTCATCGACGCGGACAAGGAAAACTACCGCGTCTACTACGAGCGGGTGTACGCGCTGCTGCGCCCCGGCGGCTTGATGGCAATCGACAACACCCTCTGGTCCGGCAGTGTTGCCGACCCTGCCAACCAGGAAACGGATACCCGGGCCATCCGGGCGTTCAACGAAGCGCTGCATGCCGATCCCCGGGTCGAGATCAGCCTGGTACCGATCGCCGACGGCCTGACGCTCGCGCGCAAGCGGGCTGGCGCGAATGTATGATCAGCATGCAAACCGGGTCAGTTACCGGAATAACGCGATTCGGGGGCCGGTAGCCTGTGGCGGACACGCAGAACACGGAACCTGCGAGGCGGTTGTCCGTTTGCGCATGCCCGCCGTTTTGCTGCGGCAGAAAAGTGACTCGACCAGCCACGCCGTGCAGGCGCTTTCCGATCTCCCGGATTCAGCCGGAGGCTGCACCGACCTCACCGGGTTTGCGCAGCATTTTCTCGACCTCGCCCTGGTGCATCTCCTCCGCCATAATCAGCTGGCGCGCGTATTCTTCCAGTAACACCGAACGGCCGTTCACGAGTGCCAGCAGTTCCTTGTAGGACGCCAGCGCCGCCCGTTCGTGTTCCAGGGATTCGCGCAGCAGATCGCCGATATCATGCTTGTAGGTCTCCAGCAGGGGGCCAATCGCCAGCGACGGATGTTCTCCCAGGTGCGTGATCATCTCGCCCGCCTGCCGCGCATGCCCCAGCGACTCGTCCGCCTGCGCCTGCATCCAGGAAACGATTGGAATACGGTTGTAGCCATTAATCATCAAGGCATAGTGGGTGTAGCGCACCACACCGGCCAGTTCCTGCTCGAGGATCCTGTTGAGGATGGCCACCACGGCCTGCTTGTCGATCTTGTCGGTCATGAATATTCTCCTTGTGCGGTGCCCTGCCGTTCGGGGATTGCTTGCAGTCGGGCGTGTTCCCGGGGCGGTGGCAGGGGTATCCGCCCCTGGCGGCACGAACCGCCACTGGCTCCGGCCACCAGGCCCGGAGCCGTTGAAATCAGTACAGCAGGCGCTGCCGCCGCCGGTTTCAGGAATAAGTATAGAAGAACTGCACGCCTCCAGGTTGCCGGGTAGCCGGTCGGGCCGGGTCGAACGGCAAGTGGATCGCGCGACATCCCGCCGATGGTATAGACATCAGGGGTGCCGAGGGGGGTCTCCCCGACATCGGCCTGCGCGATCAGGACACATCCAGGTTCTGCCAGCGCGGTGCGGCAAATGAACAACCGCCGGTGGAGGCGTAAAATGCCCTTATTATTGATCCAGATCAATGAGACGTCAGTCTTGGGTGACGGGTATCGGAATAAGGAATAACCTTGGCGATTGCCAGGCAGGGGTGTGCGGGCGATTGCACACCTGCCCGGAGCGGGGTCGAGTCCGGGATGGCGGGCAGGGCAGCAATGGCGGGATCCCATCCCTGAAAATCCCGCCGGATGCCCTGGCGGAAACAGATTGTATTCAGGCATAAGGAGCAGGACATGGTAAATGGAAAACAGGTCGATATCCCGGCGCGCAAGCGGCTCGCTTTTTTCCTGCAGTTTCTCAAAAACCCGCGGCATATCGGTTCGGTAACGCCGAGTTCGCGCTTCCTGGAACAGCGTCTCCTGAAGGCCGCTGACATCGCTACCGCCGGAACCATCGTCGAACTGGGCCCCGGTACGGGCGGTACGACGCATGCCATCCTGCGCGCGATGCCCTCACATGCCAGGCTCCTGAGTATCGATATCAATCCGCATTTTTATCACCTGATCAGCAAAATCGACGACACGCGCCTGATTCCACATCTCGGCAGTGCGAATGACCTGAAGGAAATCCTGGCGCTGTACGGTCTGGATGCACCGGATGTCATCATTTCCGGCATCCCCTTTTCGACCATGAGTCGTGACCTCGGCTCCGGAATTCTCGCAACCATCGCGTCACTGCTCGCCGCGAAGGGACGCTTCGTCGCCTACCAGGCCAGTGACCGGGTAATGGAATTGTGCCAGCCCTTCCTGGGGACAGGCCGGATGGAAATGGAATTTCTCAATATTCCACCGATGCGTGTTTTCCGCTGGGAACAACGGGACACCGACGCCCGGACGTATCAGACCATCACAGCCACTTCACAGGTCGGAGCCGATGAGAAATCCGGACAGGCTGCGGCCGGAGACCAGGGGCATTAAATGGCCGAACACGAAAACCTGCCATCCGCCGGCCAGGCTGGTTATCACGACGCGGCGTCGGGAAGAAAACCGGCCTCGACGGCACAACAGGATGTCGCAGCGCCTTCCCGGGTGGAACGCTGGGCCCTGCGCAAACTGCTCGGGTTCATGGGAACCCCCCCAATACGGTTCGTACTCTGGAATGGCGAGGAAGTACCGGCCACCCGCCTGCCGGGAAGCAGGCGTCTCCTGATTCATGATCGTCATACCCTGTGGCGGCTTGTCATCAACCCGGACCTGCAATTTGGTGACGCTTACTGCCGGGGAACCCTGGACGTGGAGGATGACCTGACCGGCTTTTTCGAGATCATTAACCGTTCCATACCCTTTGCAGCGCCGCGGAACCCGCTGCTCAAGACCTTCCTGCGCTGGCGCAATCGCGCGCATCCGAACACGCTGGCCGGTTCGCGGACCAACATCCAGCAGCACTACAATCTCGGCAACGAATTTTTCAAGCTCTGGCTGGACGAGGAAATGGTGTATACCTGCGCCTACTTCCCGAGTGCGACGCTGAGTCTGGAGCAGGCCCAGATCGCCAAGATGGAGTACGTCTGCCGCAAGCTGCGGCTGCAACCGGGCGAGACCGTCATCGAGGCGGGTTGCGGCTGGGGCGCACTGGCGCGTTATATGGCCAGGCAGCATGGCGTCAGGGTGCGCGCCTATAACATTTCCAGTGAACAGATTCACTACGCTCGCGAGCGTGCCGCGGCGGAAGGACTCGGCCAGCAGGTCACCTATATCGAGGACGACTACCGCAATATCGACGGCCGCTGTGACGTGTTCGTCTCCGTCGGCATGCTGGAACACGTCGGGCGCGCCAACTACCGCGCCCTGGGCGGCATTATCGACCGGTGTCTCGCCGCCGACGGCAGGGGATTGATTCATTCCATTGCACGCGACCGACCCAGCCCGATGAACGCGTGGACAGAACAGCGCATCTTTCCGGGGGCCTATCCGCCCACCCTGCGCGAGATGATGGAAATTTTCGAACCCTGGGGGTTCTCCGTCCAGGATGTGGAAAACCTGCGGCTGCATTATGCCAAAACCATCGAGCACTGGCTGGCGCGCTTCGATGCCCGGAATGACGAGGTGCGCGGGCGTTTCGACGAAACCTTTGTCAGGGCCTGGCGCCTCTACCTCTCGGGCTCGCTGGCCAGCTTCAACACCGGCTGGCTGCAGCTTTTCCAGGTGGTCTTCACGCGCACCGGCTGCAATGCGATTCCATGGACACGGGAGCACCTCCATGAACACCGCACATGAGAGACGATGGAACGCTGCGATGTCCTGATCGTGGGCGGCGGGCCCGCAGGCAGCACGTGCGCATGGTCGCTGCGCCGGGCCGGGCTGGACGTCATCGTGATGGACAAGGCAGCATTTCCCCGCGACAAGACCTGCGCGGGGTGGATCACGCCGGCGGTTGTCGACCTGCTCGATCTCGATGTCGGGGTCTACCGGCAGCAACATGTATTCCAGCCCATCACCGGCTTTCGAACCGGGCTCATGGGCAGGCCACTGCTGGAAACGTTGCATGACTATGCGGTGAGCTACGGTATTCGCCGCTGCGAGTTCGATGATTACCTGCTGCGCCGCTCGGGTGCGCGCCTGCGCCTGGAGGAGCCGCTGGATCAACTGGTGCGGAATAATGCTAATGCCGGCTGGCTGGTCAACGGATCGATCAGCACTCCGCTGATTGTCGGTGCGGGCGGCCACTTCTGCCCCGTCGCACGCTTCCTGGGCGCCGCGGTCGGACACACCGAACTCGCCGTCAGGGCGCAGGAGTGCGAGTTCAGGATCGAGGCCCCGCTGCAGTCCACCTGCCCGGAGCAACCCGGCGTGCCCGAATTGTTCTTCTGCGAGGATCTCAGGGGCTATGGCTGGTGCATGCGCAAGGGTGACTTTCTCAACATCGGACTCGGCCGGGAAGGCGACCACGGACTCGCGCAGCACGTATCAGCCTTCCGCGATCTTCTGGTCACCCTGGGGCGCATCCCCGCCGACCTCCAGCCCCGCTTCAAGGGACACGCCTACCTGCTCTACCGGCATGCGAGGCGCAAACTGGCCGGTGACGGTGTGCTGCTCATCGGTGATGCGGCCGGACTGGCCTACACCCAGAGCGGCGAAGGCATCCGCCCCGCCATCGAATCCGGGCTGCTGGCCGCCGCGGCGATACGGCAGGCGGGCGGTCGTTATTCCCGGGACGCCCTTGCGCCCTACACCGGGCGATTGCAATCCCGTTTCGGCCCGCGCACTGCCCGCGACTGGTCTGCATGGCTCCCGCCGGGCATCAAATCCCGGCTGGCGGAAAGATTATTGAACAGTCGCCGGTTCGTGCGGCACGTGTTGCTCGATCGCTGGTTCCTGCATGTACAAGAGCCGCACTTGCACGTCTGAACAGGCGCAGGCGAGTGCCTGGCTGCCCCATCAACAGTGCGCACGAAAGCATACCGGCATTCTGATCCCGGTCCCTGCCCCCTTTGAAGCAGGTGGTGCAGTGTGGATGTCGTGTTCAGGTTCGTGCTGCATACACAGCGGCGGGCCTGCTGTCCGATAACAGCGATGCGCGCAAGGCGCGGGGTCAAGTGTCATGGCAGAACCCGAAATGAGTGGATCCGGCGATCGAAAGCTTGGCTACCGGGAGGTAACGGCGATCGGAATCGGTGGCATGGTTGGCGGCGGGATCTTTGCCGTTCTTGGCCTTGCCGTGCATTTGGCCCGTGGCGGTGCGCCATTGGCGTTCCTGCTTGCGGGCATCATTGCGCTGGTTACCTCCTATTCGTACACGCAGCTCTCGGTGACCTATCCGAGCCAGGGTGGAACCGTCGCGTTCCTGGATCGCGCATTCGGTCCCGGCCTGCTCACGGGAAGCGCAAACGTCCTGCTCTGGATAAGCTACATCGTGATGCTGTCCCTGTATGCCTATGCCTTTGGAAGCTATGGATCGTCACTATTCCCGCCGGCTTCACAATTGCTCTGGAAGCACAGTCTCATCACGGGTATTCTGGTCGGCATCGCCGGGCTGAATCTGTTCAGCGCCAGACTGATCGGCGCGGCCGAAGACTGGATCGTGCTCATCAAGCTGGCGATCCTGCTCCTTTTCATCGCGGTTGGTATCCCGGGCATTGACACGAGCAGGCTGACGCCGGCGGCATGGTCGCCACCCCTGGACCTGATTGCAGGCGGGATGATTATCTTTCTGGCCTACGAGGGATTCGAGTTGATCGCCAACACGGCCCGGGATGTCCGGGACGGGGCCAGGATACTGCCGCGCGCCTATTATTCCAGTGTTGGTTTCGTGATCGTTCTTTATGTCCTGGTGGCGGCGGTAGCGGTCGGCACGCTGCCCGTTGCAACAATCGTCGCTGCCAAAGACTACGCGCTGGCCGAGGCAGCGCGGCCGTTCCTGGGTCAAACCGGATTTCTCCTGATCGCCGTCGCCGCCATGCTTTCAACGGCTTCTGCCATCAACGCCACGGTTTATGGTGCGGCCCGCCTGAGTTATGTCATTGCAAAAGACGGCGAGCTGCCGGATGTACTGGAACGAAAGGCCTGGGGTGAACCGATCGGCGGACTGCTGATCACCTCGGGAGCCGCCCTGCTCATTGCCAATGTGGCCGACCTCTCCAGCATGTCAACGATGGGCAGCGCCGGCTTCCTGTTGATCTTTGCCGCCGTCAATGGCGCCAATGCGGCACTGGCGAAAAACACACACAGCAGGCGCTGGCTTTCGCTGCTCGGGGTCGGGCTTTGTCTGGGCGCTCTGGGCAGTCTTGTCTGGCAGACGGCAGGCAGCTCCCCCGGGAAGCTCAGGGTACTTTTCATCATGGCAGGAGCGGCCCTGCTGATTGAAATCACCTACCGTGCGGCCACGGGGCGAACGATCAATCTTTCAAAGGACGGCAGCAAGCCCGGACCCGGATCCTGAATGCCGCCGAATCCGGTTGAGTGTAATAACCGTCAAGTGAAAACCCCTTGCGCATCATGAACAGGTCTTGCCCGATGACGATTCCCTCGGTCGATACAGGCGGCCGGAAGTCAAACGACTTCACTTGCAATAGTGTCGATCATCTTTCATGATGCTCCCGCAAGCAGCAGAATATGAGCTGCCGTTCACCTGAATATGGATAATCACGATTCTCTACCTCTTGCCACAGCCCGCGGTAATGACAGGGCGGCTGTTACAGAATCGCACGACATGAGCACAGCGGCATTTGCATCCGGGATTCAGCCTGCTTCAGCCTGCTTCAGCCTGGAGCAATCCCTTGATATTCGGAACAATCCGGACCCTGAACCCCGTTGAATGAAAAGATGCTGCAACCCCGATTGAAGTGGCTTGTCGTGCTGATTGTATCAGCGCTGGTATTGATCTGGCGGTTGATAGACTTCGCCCGTGAGATGATAGACGGGGAGTTCGGCATGAATCGCGGTGGTTTTCTGTTAATGGGGACAGGCGCTAAAATTATCGAGCTGATTATTATTTTCGCATGCATCGTACTGATAGGGTATGCCATCGTGAATCTTGCACGACTGTATCGGCCAGGTCCTCCGGGTGACCGGAAAAAGCGGTGAATTCCCAGCGACCGACGGGCCCTGCGCGATGCGCCGCACCGGAATGCCGGACTGACCAATGACCGCGGCAAAACGGTTGTAAACGTTCAACCAGCTTCCCGCATGATGGCACCGCGTCCCGGAAACCCTGCATGGCTGTTCAATGATCGTGGTCGTTGGCGACCCGGTCTTTTACGCTCCCCCTGCTTTCAGGCAGCCATCACGATCACGGCCACTGGCACACCATGATGATGCGCTACCAGTCCTGGGGGCGGATTCCCCGCGCCGAGCAGGAAGTCATACACCTGGCGTCGCGCCACGCACCCTTTCCGCTCGAGCGCATCGGTAACAAAACCGCCCTGCCGCGCGGCAACGGACGCAGCTATGGCGACTGTTGCCTCAATGACGGGGGGGTTCTCATCGATGTCCGGGGGCTGGACCGCATCATCGCCTTCGATCCCGCCACCGGCATCCTGCGCTGCGAGGCCGGCGTGCTCCTCAGCAAGATCCTCGCGCTTGTGGTCCCGCAGGGCTGGTTCATACCGGCAACGCCCGGCACCCGGCTTATCACCGTCGGCGGAGCCATTGCCAACGACGTTCACGGCAAGGCCCACCACAGGGACGGCACCTTTGGCCGGCATGTGCGCCGCTTCGAGCTGCTGCGCTCGGACGGCAGCCGGTTGCTTTGCTCGCCGGATGAAAACAGCGAATGGTATGCCGCAACCATCGGCGGACTCGGGCTCACGGGCGTCATTCTCTGGGCCGAAATCACGCTGAAACCGATCGCGAACCCTTATATTGACGCGGAAAACATCAAGTGCGCAAACCTCGACGAGTTCTTCGCGGTATCTGACGCGTCGGACACGGACTACGAATACACCGTTGCCTGGCTGGACTGCACGGCCGGCGGGCACCGGCTCGGCCGCGCATTGTTTACACGGGGCAACCACGCCACGGGAAGCCCCGGCACTCCTCCCCGAGCGCCCGGGCGCGGATTTACCTTTCCCGTCGAGCCGCCGGTGTCGCTTGTCAACGGTCTGACCATGCGTGCCTTCAACTCCCTTTATTACCATCGCCAGTTAAGGCACAGTCAACGGGCGATCGTCCATTATCAGCCGTTTTTTTATCCGCTCGATGCAATGCTGGAGTGGAACCGGATCTACGGGCCGCGCGGGTTCTTCCAGTACCAGTGTGTGCTGCCGGGGGCTGATGGCCGCACCGCGGTCCGCGACGTGCTGGCGCTCATCGCGGCCTCGCGCGAGGGATCATTCCTCGCGGTGATGAAGGTGTTCGGCGAGATGCGCTCGCCCGGTATCCTGTCCTTCCCCTGCGCCGGCGTAACCCTCGCAGTGGATCTTCCGAACCGGGGCAAACGGACGCTGGCGTTGATGGATCGTCTTGACGAGATCGTGCGGGCGGCCGGCGGGCGTAACTACCCGGCCAAGGACGCCCGCATGAGCGCGGAAAGCTTCGATCATTACTTTCCCCGCTGGCACAAGCTGCAGCCCTACATCGATCCGCGTCTTTCCTCGAGTCTCTGGCGGCGTCTTACCGGAGCAGCGGCATGAGGCGCATCCGCGGCGACACCGGCCGACCGGCCGTGGACTGCTGATGAATAGGATTTTGGCTGATCTAACCGACCATTTATTGACGGATATCAATTAGCCGCGAAGCTGTTTTTGATAAACTTCCTGTGCGAGTGTCCGCTCATGTCTTGCTGATACGCATCCAGGGCAGGCACCGGAGGGGTTCAAGACGCAAAACACCTGAAAGGGTGATGTCGGTTGAACAGAGCGGCGTTAAAATCTGCGGTTGATTGCCTGATGCGCTTTTACCTGCGGCATGGAGAGACGCAAGCGATACGACAAGGAGTGGCCATTCGACAGGAATGGATCACCTGTGACACATGAATTACCACTATTTATTCTGGAACTTCGCGGCATGTTTCACCGCCCTGCTGGCAGGCGTTTACCTGTTCCGGCACCTGCTCGGCAAATACCTGGAAAACCTGCATTTTCAGCAAACAGCCGTCGAGGGAAAACTGGATAAAATCCTGGAAACAGGCGTACTTGACAGTCACGCGATTCGGCAGCTCCGGCGTATCGACGATATCGTGGCGATGCTGGATAACCATATTGATTCCGACACGTACAAAAATGACGTTGTCAGCCTGAATCAACAGCTGTCGACGATTTCAGGAAAACTGGACGCTATCGCTGAAACCGCCATCGATGTCGCAACCATCAGGCATCATCTGATCAAGGTCAATGAAAGTCTGGAAAAAGTCCTCTGGATGTTCAGATTCGACGCGGGACAATACGAACAAACAAGGACGGCTGTACCAGGCAACCCCGTCGGATCCGCCACCGATACCGGCGCAAGCCGGCATAACACTTCCAGTGAAGCCATGACGGCAGCCGGCAAAGGACATCCTGCTGCAGACCCTCCCGAGAACTCAGGGAAACCGGCGGCGAACGACGGTGAGAACACACAACATCCCGGCCCCGCCTTCGAGAATCGCCTGTCTGCTAAAGAAATGGAAGAGGTGCAAAAATTAAAGACGGTGCTGGATGAGAGCAAAAGCAGTTATGATGCGATGATGGAATATATGCGCTTGAGCGGAAAGGGTGGATACGAGGCCTTGAAGCTGTTGCAGCATGCCGGGGGACCTGAAAAAAGATAACCCGGCAGTTGCATCAATCCCGGTCTGGAAGCCGGCTTCACCGCATGATTGACAGGCTGTTAATGAATTTTTCGTATCACTGCGGTGCGGCCTGACTCGCACCGTCCTGTCCGTGAGGTTATGACGGCGAATACATGACCCGCGGGCCAGGACAGGATCCTCGGCCCGATACAGCGGTCCGGCCCTGACCACAAGCAGCCGAAACCGCCTGCGCCAGCTCGTCTTCCCGAATCGGCTTGGTGACGAACAGAAAACCGTTGTCGACATCACAGGTCTCGCGTAGTTCTTCCGCGGAGTAGGCTGTCGTAAAGATGATCGGAATCCGCAGGCGGGACTGGATGGCCTTTGCGGAATCGATACCCGATATCTCCCCCTTGAGCCGTACATCCATGAGTATGACGTCCGGAAGGTATTCCACCGCCAGATCCATCGCCTCCCGCCCGCTGACCGCAACCCCGACCACGGTAATGCCGATGGACTCGAGCATGAGACTGATCGCCATGGCCGCGATGGCCTCGTCTTCCACCACCAGGGCCTTCGGCATCACACCCGAAGCTCCCTGAAATACACCTGGACACGTGTGCCGCCCTCGCTTTCAAGTGATATCTGCCCATCGAGCTGGTGCGCGAGGTCCCGTACCAGGCGCAGCCCCATGGATCCGGGACTGTCCCAGCCCTTGCCTTGCGGGATCCCTACCCCGTCGTCGACCACGGACAGTTCCTGCCTGCCGTCGGGCAACGCCTGCAGGCGGATGCTGATCGTTCCGGCACGGCCATCCGGAAACCCGTGCTTGAGGGAGTTGGTCAGGAGTTCGTTGACGATCAGCCCGCAAGGGATGGCCTGGTCTATCGCCAGTTGCAGTGAATCCGATTCGATGCGCGTAACAATCCGGTCGCTGGTTTCGTAGGAGTTCAGCAACTCGGGCACCAGGGCGTTCAGATATTCCTCGCAATCGATGCTCGACAGATCGCGCGAACGATACAAGCGGTCATGGATCGCCGCCATGGACTTGATGCGGTTCTGGCTCTTGGTGAAGGCATCCAGAGCCACCGGGTCCACATGGTCCCGGATGGCCTGCGCCTGCAGGTAAAGCAGGCCATCGACGATCTGCATGTTGTTCTTGACCCGGTGATGTATCTCACGCAGGAGTACTTCCTTTTCCCTGACCGACGTCTGCAACTGTTCCTCGGCGGAGGTGTGGTCAAGCGCGTTGGCAAAGATCTCACCGACAAGCCTGAGCAGACGGATATCGTCATCGGACCAGATCTTGCGCACACGCACGGCATCAAAGCCGAGAAACCCCGCCATCTCGCCGCGCCGCATGATGGGAACATTGATCAGGGTCTTGATGCCCTCGGCCTCGAACTCTGCCTTCTCGGCGCCGGCATCCGCCGGTAGCTGGCTCACGTCCGCAACATAAAAGATTTCGCCCCGGCGCATACGCGCCACGGAATAGTTGAAGGCATCCACGGGAAAACCCTGCAGTCGGTCAATATGCGGCTCGATACCTGGCGCACACCACTCATCGGTATTGCTCATCGTGCGGCCGCCACCCTCGAAGCGGAAGACGTAGCTGCGGTCCACTCCCGTGAACCTGCCAATCTCCCCGATAGCGCGGTCGATTTCCCGGTCAAGGTGACTCACGTGTACATTGATGAAACGCGTGGAAATCTGCGCCACCAGGGTTTCCATTTCCACCTGGCGCTTCAGCGCCACTGTCGCCCGGTTGCGCTCGATGGCCCCGGCAATGATCTCACCCACCACCTTGAGCAGTTTGATGTGTTCGCTGGTCCAGGATTTCAAATGGCGGACCGAATCAAAACCCACGAATCCCAGGACCTTGCCTGCGCAGATCAGGGGCAGGTTGATCAGCGACTGGATACCCTGCCGGTCCAGCTCCGCCTTGACGCTGGCGGCGCTGGGCGGGAGATCCGCCACCCGCTCGATGTAGAGCACCTCGCCCCGCTTGAAGCGCGACATCGCCCACTCGTATTCCTCGACCGGGGCATCCTGGATAAGGTCGATGGCCGGCTCGATCCCCCGGGCGCACCATTCATGGGTGTTCGAGATGCGGGAGCCGTCTTCGGAGAACTGGAACACGTAACTGCGATCCACCGCCGCGAACTCTCCGATCTCCCGCAGTGCATTGGTGATTTCCTCATTCAGCGTCTCCGGGCCCAGGATAACGAAGCGCCCGGTAAGCATGGTTATCAGCCCCGAGAAGTTGGCGAGATAACGCAACCCCGCACTGGCATCGCCGCCGGGTCCGCGCGCTCCGTCTGTGGACGGGTTTTCCGGTTTGTCCTGCTGTTCCTGCACGCAAGTCTCGTTCATGGGTCTTCAGCCACCGCCCCTGATGCGGCCGTGCGAAATCGTGCAATCTGGTCGATCAGGTCGCGGGTCAAGGCGGCATAGTGCTCAGGTGCACCCTCACGGGTCCGGGTTTCCAGGCGTCTTGCCGCTGCACGCAATGCCACTGCCCCGCAATAGGACGCCGCACCGGCCAGACGATGGGCATTTTCCTGCAGATCGTTCAGGTCGTTGCGGTCGAGCGCCTCGGAAAGCGAGTGTTCAGCCTGAGGGAATGATGCCAGCAGCAGGTCCAGGAACCGCCTCGCCCTGTCCACGTCCCCGCCCGCGCGCTCCAGCGCGGCGTGTTTATCGTAAACGCTGCCATTCATTGCGTGTGAACCCGCATCGTTGTGATTCCAGTCTACATTGTACATCTCGCCTGCATCAATTGACGGCCAGTGCACAGATCCGGCGCCTGCCGCGGCAGGATACAGAGACCATCCCGGCGGCGCTTCAGCCCCGCACGGGACAGTACCGTCATCAGCCGCCCCGGTAATAGTCGAAGAAAGCGGCCAGCAGGAGACTGGCAACGACCAGTGTCGCCAGCATCACCGGCGTCCCCTTTTTCAACCACAAAACGGGCGAGATCCGAAATGCGGGATCACCGGCGCGCTCGGCCTCCGCCACGCAGATGACATTGGCGGTTGAGCCGATATGGGTGCCGTTGCCGCCCAGGCCCACGCCCAGGGCCAGCGCCCACCATAACGGCATCACGTCCACACCCTGGGTCTCGAGGTGCGAGATGATGGGGATCATGGTCACCGTGAACGGAATGTTATCGACCGCGGCGCTGAGGAAGGCGGAAACCCACAACAGGATGAGGGCCGTCTGCAACAGCTTGTCGGAATCCCGTGCAATTTCGACGAGCTGCTGGCCGAGCAGGTCCAGCAGGCCGGAACCTTCCACACCGCCGACGATGACAAACAGCCCGGCAAAAAACAGCAGCACGGACCAGTCGAGCTGGCCGAGGAATTCCTCCGGGTCGGGTCGCAGCAGCGCCAGGGCAACGGCGACACCGATCCAGGCAACATAGCCGGGAAACAGACCGAAATGATGGTGGACGAAAAACAGCAGGATTACCACGGCGAGTGCAAACAGGACGGCCATCAGGCCCCTGGGGTCTTTCAGCGCCCGGGTCTCGTCGAGGTCCAGGACATCGTTCATCGGCTGCGCCAGATACTCGCGAAACAGCACCAGCATCAGGAATACCGTCAGCATCCAGGCCACCAGGATGATCGGCCCCATATGAAACAGGAAGTGGTTGAAATCGATGCCGGCCGCACTGCCGATCATGACGTTGGGCGGATCACCGACCAGCGTCGCCACACCGCCGGTATCGGAAAGCAACGCCTCGGACATCAGAAACGGTATGGGATTGAGTCCGAGCATGCGGCAGATGACCACCGTCAGCGGCGCAAACACCAGCACGGTGGTAACGTTGTCGAGAAACAGACTGATCAGGGTGACCACACTCGCCAGATATACCAGCAGGCGTCGCGGGCTCCCCCGGGAGAGCTTGGCCATGCTTATCGCCAGGTACTCGAAGCCCCCTGTGGGCCGCAGCAGAACGATCAGGGTCATCATGCCCGAGAGCAGGAACATGGTGTTGGCGTCAATGGCGGTGATCGCCTCTGCCTGTGAATAAAAGCCGCCGGCCGTGCCCGCCAGAACCATCGTCACGGCGCCGATAACGCCCGCCAGGGTACGATGGATGATTTCACTGAATATCAGGGCATAGGCGGCGACCAGGATCAGACCCGCCAGCCACATGGCGGGGGTGACGCCCGTTGATACACTCTCCATTATCCTGCCTCAACTGAAATCGGGTTTATTGACGCTTGACCGACTCATGCCACATTTCAGGGCGTATGAGCCTGTGGCCAGTGCTTGTTCATGCCTGCCACTTCGCCCCAGATGAATACATCGGTGCTTGCGCCGTGAAGCGCGCCACCGGCGCGCTGACCGCTAACGGGTCAGCCGCCGCGGTAGCCGGCTTTGCTCTTCGCGTGTGGTCTGTGCGCTCCGGTTTGCTCATTCATCCCGGGGAAAGCAGGAATCGTGCCGTTTGTCATCCGGGTTGCCGGACTCGATATCCGATTCGTACTCCTGGAAACACAACAGCATGCGGTGCGCGATCACCATGCGTGTCACCAGCCCGTTGTATTCGCCATTTTCGAGCAGAAAGATATAGCTGGTGTTGAACATCTCCATGATGGCCAGCGCCTTCACGATCGATGAGCGCGGCGAGACGCTGGGGATATTCTCGAGCAGAAAGGCCTCCACGGGCAGGGCCAGCATTTCGGCGACCTTCAGCTCCGACATATCGAGACTATCGGTCTGATCGCCGAGTACATACGCCACCTTGACGAGATGATCGGGGATTGCCATGTGTTTGTAGACGTCCCGAATCGATACCCTGCCCACGACCCTGTCCCCTTCATCCACGTAGGGCAGACCCGGTACGTTGCAACGCACGCATTCCTCGAAGAAATCGCGCAGGGTCATGCCCTTTCGCATAACACCCGTGGCAATGGAGAGGTGTTCCAGTTTCATGCGTCGCCGGCCTCGATTCGATCCTTTCGCTGATGACCCGGCAAGATTACCAGAACCTGCCTCAAAATAGCGGACCGGTTGTCAGGACATGGCGTGGCCCCTGCGAGAAGCGGCGTTGATACGAATAACGCGCGCCAGTGCGGGGTCCAGTACACTGCATCGGCGAGCGGGATGATTTTCGGCACGCATTCCGGCAATGACAGCGGGACCATGCAACGCCAGTTCCGCGAGCCTTGACGGCGGTGGCCCCCGCCTCGCTGCAGGGATTCTGTTTAACAAGTGCGGCAGTAATGCCGGGGAGGCGGCCGCCGGTTCCGGCGGCCTCCAACCGGACCGATCCATGCACCGTGATAAGGCAGAGACACGGCCCTGGGCCTGCTATTGGTGCAGACCGTCGCGCATGCCTGTACATAAGTCCCGGCCAGACCACGAGTTTTGACCCGGTTTCGCCTGGCACGGAAGTTGCCTATTACTATGGTAATCCCGGTCAACCGCAACGCCCTGGAGGTCTGCCCCCCTTGCACACAACGCTCGGCTCCCCGGATTACGGCGCGCAGCGGGGCGCGGGCCATGGCACTGGTTGCCGTCAAACCAACGGAGGTCAGTCGATGAATGCCATCATGGAACGGATCACCCCGCACGTCTATAAAATGCCCGCTAACGGTTTGGGCGAAGGCCTGCGCCACGCACGGCTGCACATGGACCTGCCGGTACCCAAACTGGTCGAAATGGCGCTGCAGCGCGGCGAGGCCGTACTGGCCGACAATGGTGCCCTGTGCGTGCGCACCGGTACACGGACCGGCCGCTCGCCCGGGGATCGTTACATCGTGGACGATCCGGTCGTGGATACCGAAGTGGACTGGGGAAAGGTTAACCACCCGTTCGATCCCATCGCCTTCGCGGATCTCTGGGCGCGGGTCTGCGACTGGCTGCGTGGTCGCGAACTGTTCACGGCAAAACTCCAGGCCGGCACCCACGCGCGCCACGCCCTCCCCCTGTTCGTCATCACGGAATACGCCTGGCACAACCTGTTCGCCCACCAGCTCTTCGTGCGTCCCGACCCCGCCACGCCCGAGGCAGCCGGGCCCGAGTGGACCATCCTCAACCTGCCCTCGTTCGCAACCGAGCCCGGGCGTGATGGAACAAACAGTGACGGCGCGGTGATCATTGATTTCGCCGGCCGGCGCATCCTGCTGCTCGGCATGCGCTATGCCGGCGAGATGAAAAAGGCGGTGTTCTCCGCCCTGAATTACCTGGCCCCGGCGCACGGTATACTGCCCATGCACTGTGCCGCCAATGTTGGCGAGGGCGGCGATGTGGCACTGTTTTTTGGCCTGTCCGGCACAGGCAAGACCACGCTGTCGGCCGACCCCATGCGCTTTCTCATCGGCGACGACGAGCACGGCTGGGACGACGAGGGAATCTTCAACTTCGAGGGCGGCTGCTACGCCAAGTGCATCGACCTGAACCCGGAGCGCGAACCGGTGATCTGGAACGCCATCCATTTCGGCGCGGTGATGGAGAACGTGGTGCTGGCCGGTGACAGTCACGCACCCGTCTTCGACGATGCCGGCGTGACCGAGAACACGCGGGTGGCCTATCCGCGCGAGTTCGTCCACATGCGCATGCCCGGCAACCAGGGTGGACAGCCGAATGCCGTGATCTTTCTCACCTGCGATCTCTATGGTGTCCTGCCGCCCGTGGCCCTGCTGTCGCGCGAACAGGCCGCCTATCATTTCCTGAGCGGTTATACCGCGCTGGTCGGCAGCACCGAGGTGGGACAGATGGATGGTATCACGCCGACCTTCAGCGCCTGTTTCGGCGCCCCCTTCTTTCCGCGCCGTGCCAGCGTCTACGCCGAACTACTCATGGACAAGATCAAGCGTCACGCCGTCCCCGTCTACCTGGTCAACACCGGCTGGATCGGCGGCCCCTATGGCGAGGGCCGGCGCTTTGGAATTGCCACGACGCGCGCCATCGTGCATGCGGTGCTGCGCGGCGAGTTGCAGAAGGCCGAAACCCGGGTCCTTCCGGGATTTAATCTGCGCATTCCGCTGCATATCCATGGCATCGACGAACGCCTCCTGGATCCGCGCAGGACATGGAACGACAAGGCAGCCTACGACCGCAATGCACGGGAACTCATCGGGCTCTTCCAGGATAATTTCACGCGCTTCGATGTCCCGCCGGGGATCGCCGCGGCGGGCCCGCAGAGCTATTGATCCGGGGTCTGTAAAGACACGACCGCACGCCGGTAACGGACCATCGCCGGCCCTGCACGACCCGCAGTTATGCGCTCGTCTCCTGCGGCACCTGAAAATACGTCGCCACCAGCTGATCGTGAATCTCCGCATGCACCAGCTGCAATTCGTTGATGAAGTCGTTCAGGCCAGCCTTGACGAGTTCCTCGACCTTGACCTCCTGCACCATGCGCCGCGCGCGTCCGAGCACCCGGAGCACCGCCTCGTTGCCGGGCAGACGCCGCAGGCAGTAGCCGACCTCGGCCAGACAGTAATTCTCCGAGCGCGGGAATTCCTTCTCCTGCAGCAGGAAACGCAGGGCATCCCTGCCGCGCACACGCACCTGTACGTGGCGCCGGTACACCTGGTAGGCCATCAGCAGCTCCAGCATACTTTTCCACTGGATATCCTCGAAGGGTTTGAGTTCGTCGGTCTGCCCGGGCAGCAGATTGGTGGCGCGCACATCGATCACACGGCTGGTCATGTCGGCGCGTTCCATGTTGCGGCCGATGCGCAGGAACTCGTAGGACATGTCGTGGCTCATGGTCCCTGAGAGCTTGCCTGCAAGCAGCTGGCAGGAATCGATGACCCGATTCATGTAGGCGTAGCGGCCGCGGCGGTTGACGCCGCTGGCGGCGTTTTCCCGGGTGTACTCGTTCAGGTCGTTCAGCGTCTCCCAGGCCGCGCGCGGCACGATGGCCCGCGTGGTCCGCAGGTTCTCGCGCGCCTGGCCCAGGGAGCAGGTGATGCAATTGGGATTGCCCTTGTCGGAGACGAGAAAACGCACCACGTTGCGTTCGCTGGCATCCTCGTAACGTTCCCGGAACTGGTCCATGCTGCCCATGATGTAGACCAGCGGGTCCCAGCCGATGGTGATACGGCGCGGCATGTCGAGCATCAGGTTGTTGTGCACGAGGATGATGCGCGCGGTGTTCTCGGCCCGTTCGATATAACGGGCCATCCAGTAGATATGTTCGGCGACGCTGGAGAGGAGCATGATCATGGCTCTCCGGTGTCGACGACCCAGGTATCCTTGCTGCCCCCGCCCTGCGAGGAATTCACCACCAGCGAGCCCTTCTGCAGCGCGACCCGCGTCAGGCCGCCGCGCGTGACGTGGCTGGACTCACCGGACAGGATAAAGGGGCGCAGGTCGACATGGCGGGGTTCGATGTGTCCGTCGCACAGCGTCGGTGTCGTGGACAGTGACAGGGTCGGCTGGGCGATGTAATTGCGCGGGTCCGCCTTGATCAGGCCCGCGAACCTGCGCCGCTCCGCCTTGCTGGCGAACGGGCCGACCAGCATGCCGTAGCCGCCCGATTCGTTTGCGGGCTTGACCACCAGCTTGTCGAGGTTGGCCAGCACGTAGCCACGCTGCTTTTCATCCATGCACAGGTAGGTCTCGACATTGGGCAGAATCGGTTTTTCGTCCAGATAGTATTTGATCATCTCCGGCACGAAGGCATACACGACCTTGTCATCTGCCACACCGGCGCCGGGAGCATTGGCGATCGCCACGTTGCCCGCCCGCCAGGCGCGCAGCAGGCCGGGCACCCCGAGCACGGAGTCCGGCAGGAAGACATCGGGGTCAAGAAACAGGTCATCGACCCGCCGGTAGATGACATCGACCCGCTCCAGCCCGCCGACGGTGCGCAGGTAGACGCAGTCATCGTCCGGAACGACAAGGTCCCTGCCGACCACCAGCTCCACGCCCATCTGCTGGGCCAGGTAGGCGTGTTCGAAGTAGGCCGAGTTGTAGATTCCGGGCGTCAGCACGACTACCGTCGGGTAGTCGGCCGGCCGCGGCGACAGGGAAGCCAGGATGTCGAACAGCCGGGTGGGATAGCCGTCCACCGGAAGGATGCTGACGTCCTCGAACAGCTCGGGAAAGACACGCTTCATGACCAGGCGGTTCTCCAGCATGTAGGAGACGCCCGAGGGTACCCGCAGGTTGTCTTCCAGGACGTAGAGCCTCCCGTCGCTGTCCCGCACCAGGTCGCTGCCGCAGATATGCGCCCAGACGTCGCGCGGCGGCTTGACGCCGCGGCACTGCTTGCGCAGATTCACCGATTTCGCCAGCAGCTCGCCCGGAAAGACCTGGTCCCTGATAATGCGCCGGTCGTCGTAGATATCGGCGATGAACATGTTCAGCGCGGTGGCCCGCTGGATGAGACCGGCTTCTGTGGTGCGCCACTCGCGGGCGGGAATGATGCGCGGAATGATATCGAACGGCCAGACACGGTCGATGCCGCTCTCGCTGCTGTAGACGGTGAAGGTGATGCCCATGACGCGCATGGCCAGCTCCGCGGCATCGCGGCGCTCGCTCCACTCGGCGTCGCTGAGCGAACCGATGTAGCGCACCGCGTGCCGGGCCGCACTGCGCGCCCGCCCGCCCGGCGTGATCAGTTCGTCGTATGAATCACCGCTTGTATAGTCTTTCCACCGAATCGCCATCGCACCAGAATCCCGCCGGACCGCCCCGACGACCACCCGGGAGGTCCTTTCTTTCATGCACGCGCCTGCAAGGCAACATCCCGCCGGCCAGCGCACCGGCGATCCCGCCTCACCGACACTCACCGGCGGCCGTTCCCGTCACGGCTGCCACTGTCTGCCGTCTATCCCAGCAAACACCGTGCCATCGGTGCGTGGCACCCGTCCGCCGCGTTCCGGTGCTTCAGTGACGCACCGCTGTACCGGGCGGGGATCAGGTCAACCGGGCTTGTCGATCAGTCGCTTGCCGAAATCATCCCGTGAACGCGGCTGGCGCGGCACCGGGCACCAGGCTTGCACCGGGAAACCCACGGCCCGTCTCCACGGGAAATCCGGCGCCAACATGGTGCACGGTCCGGAGACCGAGCCTCACGATAGTGCAGATTATCGCATCCCGGCGCATCACACCTCGAATGGCCGAACGGCAATGCCTTGATATCAAGCAACATCTTCGTGACAGGGCGCGGCTCGCTGAATGGCATATATATTGCTAATTTGTCCGGGGGATACTGGTACAGGGAACGTCATGACAACCTCACTCTCATTTCCGCGCAATGGGGACAAGCAAAACTCGCCTTTCTTCGAGGACTACCTGGTCCGGCTGCTGGAGGAACGCGATCGCGTCGGCCTGACCGGCATGGTGCAGGAAATCGACGCCATCATGATCACCGTCGATCCGGGTCACTCGATCCGCTACATCGGCGAGCTTTGCCTGATGACGCCGTACGAATACCTGGTGACACTGGAAAGCGAGAGCCACTGGACGCACATTCTCCGGGTCGACATGAACTCGCCCGATTTCGTGGTGCGCGAAGTCAAGGACAAGCGCACCCGGGGCATATTCCGCAGCCTCAACGAGGTGTATCCGATCGGTGCGCGCAAACCGAACAGCCGCTACATGGGCGAGATACTCCGCGTCACCGATCTGCACGGCACCGTGCAGTGCCAGCAGGAGCGCGAATTCCGCTTCTTCTCCCAGGACCAGATTCGCAAACTGGAGCTGCCGGGCAACCTGGCGATCGTCAAGCCCTCACCCTACACGCATAACATCGTCGCCTACATGGAACGCCCGCTGGACCAGATCCGGGTCTATGCGCTCGGTATGAGCAGCATCCGCTCCGAAATCCAGGAGGTCTACCTGGCCGCGAAGGAACTGCAGCAGCGGCTGCACATCAACGACCTGATCCAGCCCATCGACCATCTTGCGACGCGCGTCTACAGCCAGAACCGGGAAGTCGCCATCCTGGAGTGGCTCTCCCAGTCCAGCTACTACTACTGGGGCTCCTACGACATTCAGGACCAGAACTCCTCGACCAACGTCACCAAGAGCGCGCATTTTGCCGAGGAGACCCGCAGCCCCGCAAAGGTCTTCACCGCGAACAATACACCCTATTTCGTCAACCACCTGGAACGGCTGCCGTCGCCGACGGAGACCTTCGTGCGCAACTACGGGCCGCGTCTGCACCACATCGCCTTCGCGGTATGCGATGGCGAGACCGACGGTCGGGAGAACATCGAACACGTGGTTTCCCAGATCGCCGCACAGGGACGCGAGTTCCTGCTCGACGTGATCGGCTCCCGCGAGGAAGGCCTGAAACAGATCTTCTCCAGCGCCTCGGAACATTCCTCGCTGATTATCGAGTACGTACAGCGCTTCGGTGATTTTCAGGGATTCTTCACCAGGCACAATGTCGCCAAACTGACGCATGCCGCCGGGGTCGAGGAAGAACTGCTCGAGTTGCAGGCGCAGTCCAGGATGATCCAGACGACGAGTTGAGGACACGTCTGACAACAGGCATGATAGCAGGCATGGATGAGTTTCAAGCCATGAATCATGCCCGTCAGCAGGGCAACACGGGACACCGGGGCTGATGCCGATACATTATTGCAGCCGCCGCGAAACCGGCGCCGGAACATCCGTCCGTGCAGTTTGACATCCGGCACGCCACCACCTACCACTACGACACGCTGGTCCAGCTCGGCCCGCATATCCTGCGGCTCACGCCCCGCAGCGACGGCAACCAGCGGCTGCTTGACTATCATTGCACGGTCTTGCCCGAGCCCGCGGTGCAATCCAGTGCCCTGGATGCCGAGGGTAACGTGGTCACGCGCTTGTGGTTCAGCGGCACGACGAACGAACTGCGCATCGAGAGCACCAGCCGCGTTGAAACCCTGCTCGAGAATCCCTACGGCTACCTCCTGGATGCCCCGGCGACCGCGCTTCCCATGCCATACAGCCAGAATGAAACCCCGCTGCTGGCATCCTATCGCCATCGCGGATCACCGGGCGCTAAAGTCGTCCAGCTTGCCGCCAGTCTGGCCAGGCGGGCGAACCAGAACACCCTGACCTTCCTCAGTACCCTGAACGAGTTCCTGTACACCGAATTCAAGCGGGAGATACGCCCGCAGGGCCCGCCGAAAAACCCAGAACATACCCTGGTACGCCGCCAGGGCGCGTGCCGCGACCTGGCGGTGCTGTTCATCGCCGTCTGCCGGTCCCAGGGCATCGCGGCGCGCTTCGTGAGCGGCTACCAGGCCCATGCGGAAACCGCCAGGCAACGCCGCTACCTTCACGCCTGGCCGGAGGTCTATATCCCCGGCGGCGGCTGGCGCGGCTATGACCCCGGTCACGGCACCGCCGTGGCCAATGGCCACGTCGCGGTCGCCGCCTCCGGCTTGCCGGCCAGTGCCATGCCGGTCGACGGCGCCTTCTACGGTAACGGCGCGCACTCCAGAATGGAGTTTGAACTCGGCATACAGACGGACTGAGCCTTCGGCACGGCCAGCTGACTGCCCGTTTTTTGTCGCAGGGAATCAATCACGGTTTTTCCATATCCCGTAACGGACGCCCGTCCGGCGACAGCCCGGAACCCCCGGTGTCGCCTCGGGTCTGAAATCGGGATCGGGGTCGATTTTTCGTTTTTTCCTAGAAAGCGACGCCGGTCCCGGTTTTCAGCAGGGTGGGCGGCAATGTACAGAAAAGACCTGATCGGCATGCTGCGGGACCGGCCGACCTCGCTCAACGAACTGGCCCTGCTGCTGGCGGTGCCGCCGAATGCGCTGGAAGATGACCTGCAGCATCTCTTCAGGTCGCTGAAGAACCTGCCCTACCGTGCCATAATTACACCAGCCACCTGCCGGAAATGCGGATTCACCTTCAACAGGGACAAACTGCACAAGCCCGGCAAGTGCCCCAGGTGCCATGGCACCTGGATCAGCAAACCCCTGATCGGCATCGAGGAACGACGATGAGCGACAACGCGGAACAGCAAGCCGGACCCGGCCCGCACCCTGATGAGGAAACGACCGTGGTCCGGGTCGAATGCTACGCCGGCTACCGCGCGGAGGAGTCGCCGCGCCGCTTTTTCATCGGCAGGCGCGAGATCCGCGTGGTCGAGATCATCGACCGCTGGCTGAGCCCGTTCCAGAGCCACGTCAAGGTGCGCGGCGACGACGGCGGCATCTACATCCTGCGCTACGACCCGGATGCCGATGCCTGGGAAATGGTCCTGTTCAACAGCGGCACGCGGGCCGAATCCCGCCTCTCAACCTGACGCAACGATCAACGGCACATACAGTTCCTGCTCGCTCAGGCCGCCGTGCACGCCGATCTGCGCGGAACGCGGATCCGCGATGCCATCAGGTTGACGAGGCTGCCGCCCCGGTAGTCGGGCCTGTTCATGGAAACGGGATCGGTGTCGCTTTCCACTTTTCGACTCAATAATCGCCACCGACCCCGGCTTATGTGATCCAGTCGAGACCGAGCGGGTTGTGCGGGTCCACCCCTTGCATGAAAGGCAGATTGCGCTGCTCGTGGGTCAGCTGGTAGACCAGGCCAATCCAGTTGCCGATGATCCCCTCGGCGGTATCGTGCCAGGTGTTATCGATGCGCCCGGCGACCAGCGGCTCCGGGAACGCGGGCGCCGGGTCACCCGCTTCCCGCGCCGCCTCCAGGCGCCCGCGGTACTCATCGAGGATAGCCTGCTCGCGCAGCTTGAAATGATTTTCAGGAAACGGAGGATAGGCATCGCGTTCGCCGGCGGCATAGCGCCGCACCTCGCGCTTGTACTCCTTCAGCAGGGAGACGGTGTCGTACTCCGGATGCCCCTGGAAATAGACGCTGCGGAAACCGTCCGCGCTGACGGCCAGGTGCACGCCCGCCTGCGCACTCTCCACCAGTACGTGCAGACCGGCCGCGCGGAACTGTGCGGCGCTGATGTCGTTGAAGCGCGAGTGCGGCACGTCGAACTGCGTGTTGACGTCGTTGACCAGCGGGTGCGTCTTGCGGATTACCCGGTGCGGGAACACGCCCCAGCACTTGCCTCCGGGCAGTGCTACACGCCGCTGGCCGTGCTGGAACTGCAGCGCCGCATGGGTGGCGAGGCAGGAGCATAGCACCGAGGTCACGTTCTCCTGCGCCCAGTGAAACACCTCGCGCAACGGCCCCCAGAAGGGCTCCTGCGACAGGTCGGGATGGGTGACGTTGGCCCCGGTGATGATCAGCGCATCCAGCCCCTCGGCGCAGATCTGTTCGAAGCTGTCGTAGTATTGCGCGATGTGCGCCCGGGCCTGTTCCCCGCGCGACAGTTCCCTGAGCGTGAACGGGTGCATGTAGAACTGGGCGATGGGATTGCTCTCCCCCACCAGGCGGAAGAACTGGCGCTCGGTCGCGGCCAGCGCCGCATCCGGCATCATGTTCAGCACACCGATGTGCAGCTCGCGAATAGTCTGGTGCAGGGCCCGGTCCGGATCGAGGATGGTCTGGCCCTCCTGGCGCAGGCGCGCGAAGGTCGGCAGCGCATTGTGGGCCACGATCGGCATGCGGGCTATTCGCCCGCCTTGCGGGCAATGGCGTTTTCCAGCAGGTCGAGAAAGTCCTGTTCGTCGCGCACCGCCGCCACCTCGTGCGAGGTCACGGTATAGCCGTGCGGGCGCGCGATGGCCTCATAGCGCGGCACGCGGGAATGGAACAGGCGCGGGAACACCCAGCGGCAGAAATCATCCGGGTCCACTTCGGCCGCATAGTCCAGCCCCTGCTGTTCGAGGTACTGCCCGAGCTGCTCGGCGAGAAACTCGGGGCGATAGTAGAGCGGTTTGGGGCTGCTCTGGGCGCGGGCGATCAGGGCCGCCTCCTCAGCCTGCTCGGTGACCCGGATGTAGAGGATCAGCGAGTGCCTGACAAGCAGGTCGGTCACGGCCGACTCGTTGAGCTCGCACAGGCTGCCGCCCACGTCGTTGACGAAATTGTCGTAGCCGTAGATCTCCTGCGCCTTGCGGATGAACTCGGGCACATCCTGCATGGCCTTGATCTCCGCCTGGCGGTAGAGCGCCTGGCGCCGGGAAAACTCCGCCAGCGGAACGCCGCCGAGTTCTGGATTGCCGAGCTTGCCGACGAAGCTCAGCACCGGGCCCAGATCGTCCACCTTGATGTTGTTGCGGATGTGGATCCAGTCACGGCGCAGCAGGTCGCGCAGGAAGGACGTCTGCATCGCCTGCTGCTTGATCAGGTCCATGATCGGCTCGTCCAGGTAGCGGGTGCCGATGCGGTAGTCGCCCGAGTAGTGAAACCAGTTGTGATTGCGCAGCAGCGACGAGAGGTGGGTCTTGCCCACCCCGGACATCCCCAGCAGGGTCACGCTCTTGTGCCGCCAGGCGCGGAACTCATCGATGGTGAACTGCATGCCGCAGACTCGCGAATAATATAAAGGCGAAGTGTAACCGAAATACCAGCCCGCGTCAGAGGCCGGCGGGACACCGCCCGGCAGCGATTCCGGTCCTGCAAAAACAAGGCGGATCTGTATCCGTGATGATTCCCGACAGTTATCCGGAAACCCTTGCCATGGAATTGCATTGCTTGCTCCGTGTAACGCGCCACCCGCCAGGTAGACTTCTTCGCTACGCAAACAATATTGCCTGACAGGAATTTACTCACGCACCCGGTCCAGCAGGCGGGGTTTCGATCGCTCGACGTCCCTATACGCGATACATTATGGATAATGCCCCTGGATGGTCTACTATCTGATTGATTATTCTGGTGCAGGATATTTATGACACCCGAAATGTCCGAAGTAACCCGGACATTCAGGCCCGATGAATATATGCAGAATCATCCGATCGCACAATAGGACGATTCCGCACTATTATGTCATACGCGGATTCCGTCTATTTCACTGTTATGCCCAATGCAACGGGCACCGGACAAGCAACCGGCAGGGGAAATTGCTAAATGGATCTGTCTTCACCATAGTGCGCCACCTATGGCAACCTCTTCCCCTCAATCACTGCAGATCAGTAACACCAGACAAGCGGTCAGGCTGACTCCTGCACAGAAAAAGTTCAACACCCTGATCGGCAGGATTGGCGATTTTTCAAATCCGGAGAGATCTCAAGCTGTTCAAGGATATCGGTAACGTCAAACGCTGGCTGATAACCCGCGAACTGCCCCCTGAGCTTCCGGACGAATTCTTCTTCGATTTCTTACGGTAAAAAGCCTGGAGTGCTCGCGGTCAATGCTCAGCGATACGCGGACCGGGACTGCAGGTCAGCGAGATGGACGCGTTCATGCTCCAGTTCGTATTCGAGTGCGGCAATCTCGTCCTCAACGGTCACCTCGCGTTTCACCAGATTCCTCATTTCGGCGAGCAGTTCCAGCCGCCGCGCATTGCTCGTATGGCGATCGGCGATCTCGCCTGTATAGCCGGCCTGGGTCGCCCGGATGTCCTCAAGTTCCTCCTGACGTTGCCCCAGCTCGTGCTCGACATGGCGCACGGCCCGGTGCTGTTCATAGAGACTGCGGCCGTCTTCCCAGGCGATTTTCAGTTGCCCCTCCAGCGCGGCGGGACACACGTCGGGATAGGCGCTGCCGTTGCGTCCGAGTTCATAGGCGCGCCGGGGCCGGCAGTATTCGGCCAGACCCTCCTCGCGGCCGCGGCGATAGGCCGCCATGTCCGGGATGACGCCGTGCTGCGCACAGGCCGCGCGGTGATCGCCGATGCGGGTGGCCGGACGGCCGGCCGCGCCGTCTTCATAACCGATCATGCGCCAGTCTGCCAGGCGGCATTCCTGCTTGTCGAGCGACGCGCAGCCGGTGATGACCAGCAAGCCGATCAGGCAGGCAAACAGGCAGAAGAGCAAGGGAAGCGGGGTATGGCGGCTGTATGTCATGGCATGTTGAATATCCGGTCGTCATTGGCAAGACGGTTATTTACCGCCTATCGGCCGGCACGGCGGCAAATTAAGGGGCAAAAAAACAGGGTCGGTGTCGATTCCTGAAATACGACACCGACCCCGGTTTTACGCACGGGTTGGCCGACCGCCGCCAGGCTCGCTACAATGGACCGCTAGCCCGTGACCGGTAACGACACCTGCCGCTGTCACGATCAGCACGCATTCCGGGCTGCACCTGGGGACGTTGACACATGACAAACGAGTCACTGATTGAAGGCATCAAGGAGTACCAGCCCCAGCCGGCCAATATCGTCATCTTCGGCGCCACCGGCGACCTGACCAAGCGCAAGCTCATGCCGGCGCTGGCGCGCATGTACCGCAGCGGCCTGGTCCACCCGCACAGCCGCATTATCGGGGTGGCGCGGGACATCGCCGCGGCTGACTGGCCTGAGATGATCCATTCGGCGCTGGACAGTTACGCGGCGGGCCTCAACTACAGCGACGAGGAATGGCGGACGTTCGCAGCGCGTCTGCGCCTGGTCCCGGGCGATCTCGCCGATGCGGACACCTATACCCGGCTCGCCGGAGCGCTGGACACCGATGAAGGCCGGTGCAATACCCTGTTCTATCTCGCCATCCCGCCGGAGTGGTACGTGCGCGTCGCCCGGGCACTGGGCCAGGTGGAACTCGCCTGCGAGGAGGCGGGTTACCGGCGCATCGTCATCGAGAAGCCGTTTGGTCTGGACTATGCGTCCTCCATACAGCTCAACAAGGCGTTGCAGGACATCTTCGACGAATCACAGATCTACCGGATTGACCACTATCTCGGCAAGGAAAGCGTGCAGAACCTGTTCGTGTTCCGCTTCGGCAACAGCATCCTGGAACCGCTCTGGAACCGCAATTACATCGACCACGTGCAGATCTCGGTGGCCGAGACCCTGGGCGTCGAATACCGCGCGCCCTACTACGAGAAGGCCGGCGCCCTGCGCGACATGATCCAGAGCCACATGATGCAGGTATTGACCCTGGTAGCCATGGAGCCGCCGAACGCCTACACCGCCAATGCCGTGCGTGACGAGAAGGTGAAGGTGCTGCGCTCCCTGCGTCCCACCCCGCCGGACGAGGTGGAGCAGCTGACGGTCGCGGCGCAGTACGGTGCCGGCGAGATCGACGGGGAAGCGGTGCCGGCCTATTGCCGGGAGCCCGGCGTCGCCGCGGACTCGGTGACCGAGACCTTCGCGGCCGCGCGCCTGTACGTGGACAACTGGCGCTGGCAGGGCGTGCCGTTCATCCTGTGGTACGGCAAGCGCCTGCACAAGCGGGCCTCGGAGATCGTGATCCGCTTCCGGCAGCCGCCGCACAACCTGTTCGACCCCGGCGGTGCGCCGCCGATCGCCGATGCCCTGGTGTTTCGCCTGCAGCCCGACGAGGGCATGTTCCTGCGCATGAACGCCAAGCTGCCGGGCCTGACCACACGCATGCGACGCCTGGTCATGCGCGGACCCTACGCCTCGGCAACCGAGCCGCTCTTCGAGGCCTATGAAATACTGCTCAATGACGTCCTGCTGGGCGACGCCACCCTGTTTTCGCGGGCCGATGAAATCGAGGAATCCTGGCTGAAGCTCGCGCCGATCCTCGATGTCTGGGGCAAGCGCTTCTCCATCGACCGCTACCGCGCCGGCACCTGGGATGTTCCCGGCATGGATGAACTGTTCACGGGCTGCGTGGGCGGCTGGCACAAGCCGACCTGAAAAGCGGGTGTATCCGGCAGCATAAAGGCCGGGGGGCAAATGCGTATAATCCGGGTTTGTCACCGACCCTTTTATGCAACTTCAAGCTCACAGAACGGAAGATCACAGTGGAAGTATTGACCATCACCACCCGGCCCTTTTCCGACCAGCGCCCGGGCACGTCCGGCCTGCGCAAGAAGGTCGCGGTTTTCCAGACGCCCGGTTACCTGGAAAATTTCGTCCAGGCGATCTTCGACACCCAAACCGGTCTCAATGGCGGCACACTCGTCCTCGGCGGTGACGGCCGCTACTACAACCGCCAGGCGATCCAGATCATAATCCGCATGGCGGCAGCCAACGGCGTCGCCAGGATCCTTGTCGGGCAGGGCGGCCTGCTCTCCACGCCGGCCGCCTCCTGCATCATCCGCAAATACCGGACCGACGGCGGCATCATCCTGTCCGCCAGCCACAATCCGGGCGGCCCGGACGGGGACTTTGGCATCAAGTTCAACACCGCCAACGGCGGCCCGGCCCCGGAGGGTGTCACCGAGGCCATCTTCGCCGGCACCCGGGAGATCACCGAATACCGCACCCTCGCCTCGCTGGAGATCGACCTCGATGCCATCGGCACCCTGTCGCTGGGCAACACCCGCGTGGAGATCATCGATCCGGTGGCGGACTACGCCGCCCTGATGGAAGCACTGTTCGATTTCGAACGCATTCACCAGCTGTTCAACTCCGGACTGTTCAGCATGCGCTTCGATGCCATGTACGCGATCACCGGCCCCTACGCCAGGCACATCCTGGAAGGCATGCTGGGTGCGGTACCCGGCACCGTGATCAACGGCGATCCGAAAGAGGATTTCGGCGGCAGTCATCCCGACCCCAACCTGGTACACGCCCATGAGGTGGTTGCCCTGGCAACGGGACCCAGGGCCGTGGATTTTGCCGCCGCCTCCGATGGCGACGGCGACCGGAACATGATCCTGGGACGCAATTTCTTCGTCACCCCCAGCGACAGCCTCGCGGTGATGGCCGCCAATGCCCACCACATCAAGGGTTACGCCAGCGGTATCCGCGGCGTGGCCCGCTCCATGCCAACCAGCCAGGCCGTCGACCGGGTCGCCGAGGCACTGGGCCTGGACTGCTACGAGACACCCACCGGCTGGAAGTTTTTCGGCAACCTGCTGGATGCAAAACGCATCACGCTCTGCGGCGAGGAGAGTTTCGGCACCGGTTCCGATCATGTCCGGGAAAAGGACGGCCTTTGGGCGGTCCTGTTCTGGCTCAACCTGCTGGCGGTACGGCAGGAATCCGTCGAGGAGATCGTGCGCAAACACTGGCGGCGGTTCGGCCGCAATTTCTACACCCGCCATGACTATGAAGACATCGACACGGATGCCGCCAATGGCGTGATGGCGCACCTGCAGGCACGACTGGCAGACCTGCCGGGCGCGACGCTGGACGGCTACACCGTCGACTATGCCGACAACTTCGCCTACACCGATCCGGTGGACGGCAGCGTCTCGGAAAACCAGGGCATCCGCATCGGTTTCACCGATGGATCGCGGATTGTCTACCGGCTCTCGGGCACCGGAACGGAGGGTGCCACCCTGCGCGTCTATCTGGAGGCCTATGAATCCGGTCCGGACAGGCAGGGCCGCAAGACCGCCGAGGTCATGCAGCCCCTGGTCGGCATTGCCACCGGGATCGCGGAGATCGCATCCCGCACGGGACGCAGTGCACCCACGGTGATCACCTGATCATGGGCCTTCCCCCCGTGCCCGTATCCCGGCCTGCCCGTTCGCCCGCTGGCACCCGGTGATTATTCGCCCACGTTGATGGGCAGTGCCGTGGTGTACTTCATCTGTTCCATGGCGAAGCTGGAAGTGACATTGGCCAGTTCGATCCGGTCTATCAGTTTTTTGTAGAACCGGTCATAGGCTTCGATGCTGCTCACGGCCACCCGCATCAGGTAGTCGACTTCACCGCTCATTCGATAGACCTCCATCACCTCGGGCAGGTCGCTGACCGCCCGGGAGAAGCGCTCGATCCACCCGGTCGTGTGCTGGTCCGTCTTGATGGCAACGAAGACCGTGACATTCGCATTGACCAGGCCGGCGTCGAGCAGCGCCACCCGGGCACGTATGAAGCCCTGTTCCTCCAGTTTCTGGATGCGCTTCCAGCATGGCGTGACGGACAGGTGAACCTGCCTGGCGATCTCCTTGACCGTGAGGCCGGCATCCGCCTGCAGAAGATCGAGTATCCTGCGATCCACGGAATCCATAAATTAATTTCCTTATTAATCCCAATAAAAGGGTATTTTATATCACTAGTTGCCAATTTCACCAACTATTAATAATTATTTTTCTATATTTAGTCAATTAATAGAAAATTGTTATAGACTGACTGTAACAGTCATTGAGCAACTCGTAACGGGAAAGGATCGCATGGGAACCGCATCGAATACGCTGGAAATCCAGGGAATTCCGCAACATGTGAAGAGCTGGAGCGCCGCCGGCCTGCCCCGTTTTGTTCCCGCGGTGCTGGATCGCTGGCGGCGTAACTGTGGCGAACTGCCACGCCGTTTTGTGATGGTGTTGTGCCCCCAGGTCGAGATCAATGCCATCGGGGGGCTTCCGGACCGCGTCAGGGAACTGACCAGTCCGCGCTGGCGCCTGCAGCAATTTACCGGTTGCCACAAGCCTTACCTGGTCCTCATCCATGCCGGCGAAGATGCCGAAAGGTGGCGCAGGGAGGTACAGGGCCTGCTCTCCTGGTCCGAAGGTTACCGCGTGGATATCACGCAAGACGCGACGCGTCTGCAGTTTATCGACGCGGTCGAAGAGCGGGAATAGCGCCTGGCGTAAGGACCCGGGGCGTGCGCCGCCCGGTTTCAGGAGACCTGGCGGCACGGGAGACGGGAGTTATGGTATACGCTGACCGTCCTGGTCCTGTGCATCGCCTGCTGTCAGTATCCGGCATGCGTCGGACAGCATCCTCACGGCGAGCCCGACACCACCGCCGGAAGGGGGTTCTCACCCCACGAGACACTGGCCGGACAGGCCAGCGAGGGCATGGAAACGACCGGCGCGCTCTGATTTAAGGTCACCGGCCTGTTAAAATATTCACTGACTGCTACCTGATATAAACTTGAGTCAGGAACATACCCGTATATACTTTCCTCAATACCTGAGTATTTTCCTCAGGATTTACCCCCGCCGTGACAGGTACCGGGATAACGGGCCGGATGCAGTGACACGCCACTGCCTGAAGCGGGTGCAACTTCAAAAGAGGAGTGATCGCAATGCCGCAGAAATGGTTGCAGGTCAAGGGAGACCCGTCCGTTCGTGAATTCCTGTTCCAGCAGTCCCGCGTGGAGAGCCTGTTCGACGGTGAACTTGACCGTATTCACGAGATCGTCCACCTGCTGCTGACCCGGAAAGGGGCCTTTCACGTCAAGGTGCACTACTCCTCGAGCCAGCTGACCTGCTGGTTCAGCGACGATGCCTACCGTTATCGCGTCTACGTCAGGGAAGAGGTGCTCGAGCCGGGCTTTATCGACCAGTTTCGCGATATATCCCTCGACCATCTGCAACCGGTAATCGATGCAGAAGACACCAATGCCATCCTGGAGGAATTCAAGCGGCTGCGCAGCACCGATGCTACCCTCTACCTGCGTAACGCTTCAATAAACCGTATCAACGGGATGATCGGAATGACCTTCTCCTGCGATGGTTCGCATTATATCGACCACAAGACCTTTTTCCAGAAACTCGACACCTTTGCAACACCGGGCGGCAAGGATACGCTGTCGAATACAGCGAACGTCTAGGGGTCGGTTACTGATTTTACAAAATCGACACCGACCCGAATGGTGCGTACTTAAGTCGCAATGTAGGGTGGGTTAGCGTTTTTTGCCTAACCCACCAGGCGTTGCGTAGCAACACAACGCGCATTTTAATGTATGCCTGTCTGCACTTCCGGTGGGTTACGGCGCAAACGACGCCCCTGACCCACCCTGCATCGATGATGAAACTGCTTAAGTTAAGTGTCATGCGACACCGATCCCGGTTCCGGATGGCTATTATTTTCCGGACTCCGGTAATACGCACAGCGCCTGCTCGATCGCGTCGAACAGACGTTCCGCTGTCACCCCCAGCTTTGACATGACGGCCATCCCGCACATCATGGCCGTGAAGTAATCCGCCAGTTGATCAATTGAAGTATCTTCCGGCAAATTCCGGTTTTGTAGTTCTTCCTGGAGTCTGTTCTTCAACAAGCCGAAGGACGACTGATCGACCGTCCTGCCAATGGCGGTGACCACGCGCCGCGGCAGGGCCGACACATCGCAGGCCACCGCGCTGTTGACGACCATGCAACCGCCGGGCAGCTCCGGCGCAGTCAGCATGCTCGCCACCGACCGCAAAAATACCCGCATGGCCTGCTTCAGGTCCGGCTCGGCGGCCAATGCGTCTGCATGTTTGTTCAACTGTTGTTCCCGGTAGCGCGCCAGTGCCGTGAGATACAGTTGTTCCTTGTTGCCGAAAACCGTGTACAGGCTGGGTTTGCTGATCCCCATAGCCTGCGTCAGTTCGGCCAGTGACGCAGCCTGATAGCCATTGCGCCAGAAAACGGCCAGCGCGGCATCCAGCGCCTTGTCTTCCTGAAAGGCCCGGGGGCGTCCACGTTCCACAGTCATACCTCGATTCAATCAGACAACATCAACTTGACAATTATTATACCGATCGGTAGTTTATTTACCAATCGGTACAAAATGCGCCGGTTCAGCAACAGTTACCGGTTGTAGAGAATGAATAAAGACACGGAGCACGGCATGGCTGAACAGCGCAAGATACGCGTCCTGGTCACCGGTGCCACCGGCTTCCTGGGCGGAAATATTATCGGGGCCCTGGCCGACAACCCGCGAATCGAGTGCGTTGCCGCCTGCAGAAACCGGGGGAAACTGGCGGCTGATTTTTCCGGTGAGGTCCGTGCGGGCGATCTGCTGGATCCGGGATATCGCCATGAGCTGGCGTCGGATATCGATGTCCTCTGTCACGCAGGAACATGGGCATCCATGTGGGATAACCGCCGCCTTGAGCGCGCGCGTTTTTTCGAACCGGCCCGTGACCTGATTGAACAGTCGATCGGGCAAGGCGTGCAGCGTTACCTACAGGCCAGCACCGTCGTTATCGGCACGGTTTCAGGAGACGGCGAACCGCATGATGATTTCTCAACAAAGCAACATACCGGTTTCTGGCCGCACCTGGATTACCTGATGGACCTGGACGACTACATGCATGAGAACTGCCATCGCGGTACGCAGATGGTCACGCTGCGACTCGGTCACTTTGTCGGGGCCGGCAACCGGCTGGGCATGCTGCCGGCCATCGTGCCGCGGCTGAAAACATTTTTGGTGCCCTGGCTGGGTGGCGGCAGGAAACATCTGCCGCTGGTCGCGGATCGCGATCTGGGACGCGCCTTCGCGTTGGCCGCCGTGGCGGAAAACCTCGATGCGTACGAGTCGTTCAACATCTGCGGGTCGGACTTTCCGACGCTGCGCGAAGTGGTCACTTATGTTGCAAGGCAGGCCGGCGTGCCCAAACCCCTCTACAGCGTACCGTACCCGGCCGGCTACCTTTTCGGCTGGTTAATGGAGACGCTCAAGCCGATTCTCCCCGGCAGCTCGCCGTTCCTGACGCGCTCCATTGTGCACCTGTGCGAAGACTGGGTCTGCCCCGGTGATTACGCGCGACAGAAACTGGGGTATGTCCCGGAGAAGTCCTGGCGCAAGGCGGTGGACGAACACATCGCGGATCTGAAAAAGGATGGCTACCCCTGGCCGGCGTTGTGCCAACCGTAATATAAGCAACCGGGACCAGGCCGCGAGAACAGGATTCAACAACCCGGAGCGGGTGTCTGCAGCGCAATATTGAAGAAAGTGACATTCATTTGACTTATATCAAAAATCATTATTAATAATGTGGTATTATGTTTTCTAATAGGGAGACAGCTCAACACAAGACGACACAGCGGTAACCGGAGGCGTTAACGTCATGGCCTGCCATAATCCAGGATGTCTGGGGAATTATGATTTCGATCATATCGCTTTTTTTGCAAGAAAGCGGTTTGTCGAAGGCTATAACACGGTCTCTCTACTGGAGCAGGCCGGCTCGGAACGCGAAAAAGAAGAAATTGCGCTGGTCTGCTTACTGGATCTGGAAGACGATGAAATTCGCGATCTTCAACTCTGCTGCAAACATGCCGGCCAGTGCAAGGTATTGAACTGCAGAGACAAGCTCAGAAAGATGATAGGAGAAGCGCTTGCCAGTCAAGAATCGGCTAGCGAGAACCTATCACAAGATTCATATTCTCATGCTGAGCATGATACTGCCGGGTAGGACCCGCGCCTCGCGGGGAACCCGTCAGGCACAAAACTCCATTTTTTCCCGGCGTGGCGCCGGTCCTGCCACACCTCACACGTTCCCCACCTGATCCCGGTTACCCGGATACCCGGATACCCGGATACCAATTTTGAGATAGTTTCTAGCCGTTATCGCGCTTTCCAAACCATGCCATTGCAGGCGTGGTGACACCCTTCCCGACAATTCCCGGCTGCCGCCCTGGCCGGATCGCTGATGACTGCACTGCCAGCAAAGCCTGGGTAGCTTGACATTTCTGGTTCTGTCAATCATTCTGCTGGTATGCAAAGTATCAAAATCAGTTCAAAGGTCGACGAAGACACCTGGAACGAACTCAAGGCACTCGCCTCCGAGACTCACCAGAATGTGTCCGGCCTGCTCACGGAAGCGATACGCGAATATCTCACCAGAAAGCGCGTACGCCCTGTGGTCCTGAAGCACCTGGACCAATCCATTACCGAAAACAAAGCGCTGGGGAAGCTGCTTGCCAAATAACCGCGTGCTCTTCCTGAGTCGCGACGAAGCACTGGAAATTCACCGTGTCCTGCTTGAGCGTTTCGGCGGACCCTCAGGGGTACGTGATATCGGGTTACTGGAAAGTGCGCTGTATCGCCCCCGGACCGGCCACTACGCTGACCTCGCCGAAATGGCTACCGCACTGTTCGAATCACTCATCATGAACCACCCGTTCGTCGACGGGAACAAACGCGTTGCGTTCTTTGCTACCGACGTGTTCCTGCGCATGAACGGTTACAAGCTGAAGGTGGATGCAAAGCGAGCCTACCGGTTCCTTGTCGGGCTGCTGGAAGACCGTCGCTGCAATTTCGAACAGTTGCTGCCGTGGATTCGCGCGCATGCAGTAAAGATCTAGCGTTGTCGAAGCACAGTCCGTTCCGCAGTCTCCGGTTGCTTTGAATCGGTTTACCATCGCATCAGAACGGGCGGCCCCTGTATTCTGTGGCGCAGTATCAGGCCCGCGATGTACGGATGCGATCGAGGATATCCTGGCGTGCACTGGCCAGCATGGAATCGCGGTCGATGCTGTCGAGAATATTGCGGATCACCTGCTTGGGGCCGTCCTCGCCCCAGGAACAACCGGCAGCCAGGTATTGCTCTGCCGCACGCCCGACCACGTACGTGGAATAATAGGCAACCGCACCCTGGGCGCCGGCGGTCAATACGGTCGACAGGCCGGCGCTGCCGGCCTTCAAAAATGACGAGAGCAGGTGCACCACCCAGGTTGCGCCCATCAACAGCAATAACTGGCCGCTGATGGCCTTGATCAGTGTGCCGGACTGGCTGCGCGTCATGGGTATGCCGTAGACCTCGGAAAGGTGCGCCACCAAAGAGACATCGATGGTCAGCGCTGCCGCCAGGTCCGCGACCGGCACCGGATTGATGGCCACTGCGACGCCCTTGAACAGGCTGTAGCTGCGGATGACCTTTTCACCCAGCTGCCTGCGAATAGCCAGCACGCGCACGCCAACCTTGTCACTCAGGTCTCCGGCAAACAGGCTGGCGTTCAGTGCGGCCAGGGTCTTGCCCTCTGCCTCCAGGATCTCCCAGATACGCTCTTTCAGCGCACCGACATCGGGCGGCATGGATCGCTCGCTTTCGGTTTCGCGGCCGTCTGCATCCACCTCGATATAGATGCGCGGCGCCGGGTCGGCAGAGACTTCGACCAGGTTCCGGGGAATGATGATCTTTTCGAGTCGCGCCAGCAGGCTGTCATGCAATTGCCTGCGCTGCGCTGCGGTGTAGCGGTCGCACTTGTTCAGCACCAGCAGCAACGGGCGGTGTTCGCGCGCCAGCCCCTGCAGCGCGCTGTACTCGCTGTCAGTCATGTCGCCATCGATGACAAACAGCACAAGATCAGAGCGCTGCGAGACCTCGTGGGCCATGCGCTCGCGCGCATCACCGTCGATTTCATTGATGCCCGGCGTGTCGATCAGAAACAGTGCGCCGCTCTCCTGCTCGTCCCAGTGAGCCATTTCGTTATGCCTTGTCTCGCCGTGCAGGGCGCTGGTGGAAAAACGCCGTTCACCGATCAGGGCATTGAGCACAGAGGATTTGCCGACACTGACACGGCCCAGCACCGCAATGTGGATGTGGCCGTGCTCCAGCTTGTCCAGCATCGCCTGCACCTGGCGGAAATCGTCGGCAAGTTCCGCGCGTGCCTCGGGGGGCAGTCGATTGTCCTGCAACAGCAGCGCCAGGCTGTCGCGCGCCTGATCGAGATGGGTGTCAGTACTCATGGTGTCCTGCCGTATACACTGCGGCTATCGGTTTAATCCGGGTTTCATAGAACCTATCTCAAAATTTATATGCTCATGCTGAGCATGATACTACCAGGTAGGACCCGCGCCTCTGCGGGGAATCCGTCTGCCACAAAACCTTTGTTTTTCCCGGCGTGGCGCCGGTCCTACCAAACCCCACAAGCTCCATGCCTGAACCCGAATACCCGGAAAACAATTTTGAGACAGGTTCTAGTCAGTATGACCCTGCTCCTTGCCAATATCGAGCGCCAGCCGCAACAGCTTGCCGGCCCGTGATTCAACGTCGCTGACCAGGTTGTCACGGAATGTCAGGCTTGCCGGGGCGGGCCGCAGTTCCCCGCGGGTCTCCAGCGTCCGTGACACGGCACGGCCCAGGGCATCGAAGATCAGCCCATAGGCAACGGCATGCATCAGGCCGCCGGCCAGCGTGCCCACACCCGGGAATGCCTTGGCGGCATTGCCGGCCACCGCCAGCAGCAGCGGCAATGCCGAACGTACCTGCTTCTGCGACAGGGTCAGCAGCTTTTCCAGCTCGATCTCGCGCACCGGAACCTCGTAAAGATCACACAGTGACCTGACCATGCGCGTGCCCAGGTATCCCTGGATCAGAATGTCGGTACCGGGACTGATCGCCGCCAGCCCGCCGGCGACGGCGCGCCGGGTATAGGTCTTCACCAGCTCCGCGGCAGCCTTTACCCGGTGCTCCGCCTTCGATTGCTCCAGCTTGCGCGCCGTCAGTTCGAACACGGCGGTATCACGCAAGTGCTCCAGCAGCGCCATGTTGCTGTCCAGCGCGGACTGCACGGCTGCACGCAGTTCGTCGATCTGCGGCGCCAGCACCTGTTCTTCCTCGTGCTCGGCCCCGTCCGGCCCGACCTTGATGACCCTGCGTGTCGGCCGGGTGGCGATACCGGCAATGCTGACCTGCGGGCTGGATGCAAACCGCTCAGCCAGGTGCCGGCGGATCAGCCGCCGGTCTTCCCGCGAATAGCGATCCAGCTTGTTGAATGCCACGATCAGCGGTTTTTTCAGTTCCAGCAGCGGCTGCAGGGCCTGGTATTCATCGCGTGTCAGGTCGCCGTCACAGACGAAGATAACCACGTGCGCGCGCTGCACCTCGTCCATGACCAGCCGGTCATGCTCGCGCGCCACCTGGTTCAGACCCGGCACATCGACGAGTACGACTTCATCACCGGAATCACGCCGCCAGTGATAGTGCTGGATGCTCGTCGTGGTGCCGCCGATCACGTCCGTCTCCACGCTGGCACCCGGCAGCAGGGCATTGATCAGGGAACTCTTGCCGCTGCTGATTTCGCCGAACAACGCGAGGTGGATGGTTTGCAGCTCACGGCGCCGCGCCAGTTCCTGCAGCTCGCGCCGGGCGGATTCGACATCAATGCCTACTGTGGTTGCGGCTTCAAGGTGTGCCTGGAGTTCGGTTTCCGTCAAGGGTGACGCGGTTTTGGCACCCGCGGACCGGGCAGGACGCATGATCCGCCAGGCAAGCCAGAGACCGACGCCCAGCATCAGGCCGGCGATCACGGCAACCGGTGCCACGACCCAGACCGGGGCGCTTTGCAGTTGCTGCCACAGTGACAGGCTGAACTGTGCCGCACTCAGCACGACCGCCAGCAACACCAGCATCACGACGAGAACAGTGACGGCAAGAAACACTCTGAAAGAGGCGCTACGGGGCATGGCGAGCAGGAATTCGTATTGTCAGGGCCTTAATATACATGAGTTTTTATGCACGAGTTTGCTATCACCCGGGCCGGGGAAACACACAGGATCATGCGCACCCGGGGGCAGAGGCGTATCAGGAACCGGTGTCCCTGCCATTTCTCTGTGGCCGGTGTGGCAGAATATCCACAGCGACACACATGAGGGCATGACGATGGGTCTATTTAATCTTCCGGCTTTTATCAAATTCCTGGCCGGTGTTTTCCTGCTGCAGGGTGCGACGGCATTGTTGCTGATGACCGCACAGGATGCCGACCTTGGCAAGAGCGGCTGGCTGGTCGGCTCACTCGGCGTGCTGATCGGTGTGATCGCCGCACTGTGGTTCTCCGCCATTGCCAGCCATGCAAGCCAGCACTCCGTTGCCCGTGCCAGTGAAAAATTCGACCGCCAGCGCGCCCGCCTGCGCAGCCAGGCAGAAAAGGAAAAAACCCGGGAGATCAGGAACACGCAACGCTTGCTTCTGCGTGAAACCAAACACCTGCAGAAACGCTCGACTCTGAAACTCGGCGCAGCGATGACGGGCATTGCCGGTCTGGGCGTACTCCTGCTGTTTACCCAGTTCATGACACTCGGCCTGCTGGCCGTGTCGGTTACCGGCGGCGCGCTGCTGGGGTACGGCGTCAGGGCGCGCCAGTACCCGGCAATCGGCCGCAGGCCTGACGTCCCGGCTGGCGTTCTTCCCGGGAAAGCGGATGGCCAGGAACGCCTGCCGGACGGGGAGAATGTCGCAAGGGAAAAGTAAGAGGATATGCCTATCCTGTTGCCACATGCAGAAACTATAAATATATTGGTGCCAACTATTGGCAGGTTTGCCAGTGAAATACAATTGTAGTTAGATTTATATGGAGTGTTAAATGGAGTTAACGTATTTCGGTAATATTGATCACTCTAGTGTGTGGACTTCCCCCAGTTTTATAGACACCGCCTAGCTTCCCATTGAGCCTGCCTCGTATGCGGCAGGACTCACCTGACCCAGATGGCTGTGCCGCCGGGTCCGATTGTAGAACACTTCGATGTAATCAA